>Ga0256868_10000597_pt1 | contig 20824 bp, 21 predicted proteins | sample RVTome_13_FD_187341 | JGI IMG/M metagenome (GOLD analysis project Ga0256868, IMG submission 187341) | Soil microbial communities from uranium-contaminated site in the Upper Colorado River Basin, Wyoming, United States - RVT92D227 HiSeq ...
TGTCAAGCATATTTAGTATATTCTGTGGCACCACATTCTCATCCATTTTCCATTTCTTCAAAAAACAATATCAGTGTTTACAGGAACTTACAAAACACTACTCCAGCGCAACTGTAGAAGAAAAGTCTAAGGAATCATAAAAAAGAAGATATCAAGGTATTAGTTGAGGAACCGATCCCTGGCGATTGGGAGATGCTCTCGAACACCCATTCTTACGAAAAATTGAGTGCTCACTTGATTCGATTCGAAGTGCCGGTAGCTAAAGACAAGGAAGAAAAAGTGAAGTACAGAATCCGATTTCGGTATTAGCTTCATCCCACCCTCCCCTTCAAGGGGAGGGAAAGTTGGGGGGAAAAAGCTGTCCGTAACAGCAAGCATAGTTAGTTCACCCAAACAACTGATCATTTATACTACCATTTCTCTCTGAAACCACGGATGGTTTTAGCCTCTTTCACTAACAGATCCTTTCCCATGAAATTTCTTCGATTCATCATGGAGACGGCCCTACGAGCTTCCCATTGGGTCGACATCTCCACGAAAGCAAACCCCCTCGGTTGGCCAGTTTGTCTGTCCTTTACAATGTTGATAGACATGACATCTCCAGCATTGGAGAAAAGGGCTTTGAGTTCAGGTTCACTGGTCTCGAAGGGAAGGTTAGCTACATATATTTTCTTATTTACTTTAACCTTTCTACTCATTTCCTCATTTTCCTCCCCGTCATTATTAGATCTCTATTTTTTGAGACACTCCATGCATAATAGTTTTTTGTTATCTGGCGGGGGAACTTGAACGACAATTTCTTTTCCGCAGCCCGAACAGACAATTTTATAAGATTTAGGACGCCTTAAACGGCTGGGTTTTTGACTCCGCATCCTCCCACGCTGTCTCCTTTGCACCATTTTAACTTCTTTCTCGCTATGTAAATTATCGAGTGAAGGGAAACAGGATCAATAACGATTCCTGCTGCCACTGTAACCCGTTCGCCTCCTTTGTTCCCCGGATCTTCCCCGGTCGGTGCGAGGACGTGACTCACTCACCTTCATCTGTTGACCGAGGAGGTCCTTCCCATTCAGGTTCTCGATCGCCGCTTGGGCCTCAGTCCGGTTGGGCATTTCGACAAAACCAAAACCTCGAGGCTGGCCACTATATTTGTCTTTAACGATCCTTGCAGAGATCACCTGACCGAAGGTCTCAAATGCCTGTCGAAGATTTTCCTCTGTTACATTATAGGATAGATTCCCAGCATAAATATTCATAGTCTATCTCCTTACTAAGTTTTTTTTTAATAATCGATGAAACTCCTTAGTTTATCGGCCCGGCTGGAATGTTTCAACTTCCTTAATGCCTTGTCCTCAATCTGGCGGATCCTCTCCCGGGTAAGTTCAAAGTACTGTCCCACCTCATCAAGGGTATGGTCGTGCTTCTCTCCGATTCCGAACCGCATCCTCAAAATCTTCTCCTCCCTTTCGTTTAGTGTGGAGAGAACATTTTGAATCCGCTTTGCCATGTTGGAGCTGATCGCTGCATCCTGAGGGGAAATCAATTCTTTATCTTCAATAAAATCCTCTAACCGGCTATCCCCTTCTTCACCAATAGGTGTTTCGAGCGAAATGGGCCTTTTGGTGATCTTAAAAACCTTTTGCACATTTTCCAGAGACATCCCCAATCTTTCGGCAATCTCCTCTGAGGTGGGCTCCCTCCCCATCTGCTGGACCAGTGTTCGAGAGGTCCGATTCAGTTTGTTGATGACTTCGATCATGTGGATAGGGATGCGGATGGTCCGGGCTTGATCGGCAATAGCTCGCGTCATAGCCTGCCGGATCCACCATGTCGCATACGTTCCGAATTTATAGCCTCTTTGGTATTCGAACTTGTCCACCGCCTTCATTAGGCCGATATTCCCCTCCTGGATCAAATCCAGAAAGTGAAGCCCCCGGTTGATGTATCTCCGGGCAATGGAGATGACCAACCTTAGATTAGCCTTCACCAATTCAATCTTCGCTTCTTTTGCCTTAGCCTCCCCTTTCTCAATCGCCTTCACTGCCTCTTTGATCTGATGCCAAGAAAGACCACATTCGGCCTCCATTTTGCCTACCTTCCTTTTGACATTCCGGGCGATCCTGTCCATCTCCTCCCAATCCTTTAGCTTGTCAGCTAAGTAAAGGGGACGTCCCTTGGACATTTTCTTCTTGATCATCTTTAAAGAATTTCTGACTTCCCGGACTGAGATCCCTAAATCCTCCTCATATTTTTCCATCTCCTTTATAGCCTTCTCCATCCGAATGTCCCACTGTTTCAACTTCTGAACGATTCTGTTGATCTGTTTTTCACTCAAATTGATCCGTTTAAAGGCATCGAATATCTTGGTTCGTTTTTTCAAAATTTTTTCTTGGATTCTCTTTTTTGGAACTTTCTTATTCCTGAGACTCAACTCTCCCTGGAGAATTCGAATGCGCTCTTCTCCCCTCTGGATCTTATTGATTAAGCTGAGAATCCTCTTCTTCTGGATCTGCTCTTCATCAACACTCGCCTCTTCATCGTCGATCTCATTGGTCACCTCTTTGATCTTTATCTTTCCAGCACAAAGGGCGTCTCCAAGGCTAACGACTTCCCTGAAAGCAATGGGACAGTTGATCACCACGCTTAACACCTCTTGTTGTCCGCTCTCGATCCTCTTAGCAATCTCTACCTCTCCTTCCCGGGTCAGTAAGGGGAACGATCTCATCTCATTCAAGTAAATACCAACCGGATCCATCGCCTTTCTAATGGGCTCAAGATTGTTTTCAACCACCTCCTCTTCTTCCCTCGGCAGAACATTCTCATCCCCTACTTTCAATCCTTGAAACTCGTTGACCACATCGAGGCCCAACTCATCGGAGATGATCAGGGCATCTTCGTCCCGCTCTTGGCGGGACTCAGATCTGAAGAATCTTTTTGGAATCCGTTCTTTCAAACGCCTTTCCTTATTTCTATTTCTTTTATTTCTTTCCACTGAAATTTTTTCCATGAGACCCCGTATGGAAGTTCATATTATTAAGGTAATACTTCAAAGCAGGGACATTCCCACCCTTAAGGATAAGGATATAGAAACCTATTCTGGTTCGGGGAGGATATTACTCTAAGTATTCATCATGGCTCGACTGAGCTCACCGAAGTCGATAAAAGCTAACTTCTCTGCCCTTTAACTGATCACCCGCACATTGGAGGCTTGAGGACCTTTTGGGCCCTGAGAGATTTCGAATTCAACCTCCTCACCCTCTCTCAGAGTCAATCCTTCACCCTGAATAGCAGTACGATGAACGAATACATCCTTTCCGTCTTCCACTTCAATAAACCCAAAGCCCTTTTGATCGCTGAACCACTTGACTCGACCTTTCGCCATTACAGCCTCCCTCGAAAATCAGATTTGTAAGCTGTTGTACTCTTCTAGATTTTACAAAAATCAAATTTTCTCGTGTTATCTAAAAATTCTTACATATTGAAATCTGAGAATTGATCTCTAACATTTTAATTTGCCTTTTCCTGGATTCCTGCCTTCGCAGGAATGACAAAGCAATCGAAAGGGTGTCATTCCCGTGAAAACGGGAATCCAGATTAGAATAATTTCAAATATCTTTGGTTAGTACTTTATTCTCCTCATTAGATACAAGCTCATAGTTTTTCATGGGCTACCATCTTTTAAACTCTAAAACGGAAGATGGGCTTAATCCGAAGAGAAGACGGTGCTCTCTTTTAAGACTTCTTCATCGGGCCGAATCTTCTGGGAATCCCACTTTTTGTTGTTATCAGCCCAATCAGGGGATGTATCGATATATTTCGCCCCATTTTTACCAGTAATATTAAGTAACATGAGAAGCATGATCCGCCTGAGGTTGATAGGAGAAACTCTTAAAAGAGATGGAATATGCCGAATGATCGAAGAGAAAGAATAAAACTTCCTTTCGACATAATAATGTCCTTCGGCAAGCTCTTGGGGAGTCATGTTCTTGGGTTGAAATACGACGGTATGGTGGTCGTAATGGCTCCAATCGTGAGAGATGATTCGTCCCTGATCTTTGAAACGCTGATATATTCGTGTTCCGGGATAGGGCGTCAGAATATGTAGATCCATCGTGGGAAGTTTAGTCCTCGCCAAAAACTCCAGGGTGTCATCAAAAATAGCTTTCGTATCCGTATCAAATCCCAGAATTATGGAGGAGTGAAAAGCGATCCCATTGTCCTGGATAATCTTAATAGCCTCTTCAGTCTCTTCTATAGATTTAAGCGCTTTTTTCATTCCCATCAGGCTGGAAGGCGATACAGACTCAAGCCCAAAGAATAAGGCCGCACAGCCGGAGAGGCGACATAATTTCAGCATCTCTTTGTCTTTCGCTAAGGACATGGAACTTTGTCCTACCCATTCGATGCCCAGGGGTATCAAAGCTTTAAATAATTCTTTTGAATATTCAGGATGCCCGGTGACATTGTCGTCTAAGATCAAAAACGTCTTTGAGCCGGATCGTTTGATATCCTCAACAACCATGGAAACCGGTCTATGCCTGATTTTCCTCCCATAGAAATCCGTCACCGAACAGAATTCACAGGCGTACGGACAACCTCTGGTCGTCAATAGCCCTACGCAGTTAAATAGCGCCTTGTCAATATGAAAATCTCGCCTTGGGAATGGAAGCTTTGAAAGATCAGGGTCTGGTACATGGTAAAATTTCTGGAGATTTCCCTTTCTAAAATCTTTGATGACATCTGTCCAACAGCCTTCTGCCTCTCCGATGACAACTGCATCGGCGTGCTGGATGGCTTCTTGTGGTAAAATAGTGGGATGAATCCCACCGAGAACGACTTTTGAACCTCTTTGTCTATACAGATCGGATAATTGATAACTTCTATTTGCCGTTGCAGTCATACAAGAAATCCCAACCAGGTCGAAATCCAAAGAAAAATCTATCTCTCTGATCTCTTCATCTACAACAGCAGTATCAACATCATTTGGCGTCAGTGAGGCCAGAATGTGTAGACCTAATTGAGGTATTTTAATAGCTTTGAGTACCTTTTTGCCAAGCCTGTGATAAGGGGAAACCAATAAGAGTTTCATCACTATGTCCTTGTTTCTGACAAAAATATTCAAAGGTGAGCATCCCATCTAATCCACCATCGGGTTAAACTTCACTTGAGAAGAGTTTGGATGCCCCTGGACCTATTACATCCTTTCCTATTTTTGCCAGCTTTTGGTAGATTCTGGTAAGAAGCCTTTCTAAACTTCATAAAAAAACCCGCTAAGAAGTTGTTTAGAGTTCTTTGCGGGTTTCTCTTGCGTCCAAAAAAAAAGACTCTTTGCAACTAAATTTTGTTTCTTTATATGCTATTCCCTGCTAAAAAGCAAGAAAAATCGTTTTCGACAACTCTAAACCCTGTCATTCAAGGTGGGGAGAAAAGCGCAGTTCAGGGATAATTTCCACACTTTAAATAACTGGTCTCTGTTTCTCCTCCAGCCCTTTCTTTTCATTGACGGTCCAGAGGATAACCATCCCAACAATGAAAAAGAGAAGGACAGAGAGGATGCCCGATTGGACATTTCCCGTGATGGCGATTAGGATTCCATAGATCAAAGGTCCAAAGACAGAAGCAAATTTCCCAGAAACGGCGAAAAAGCCATAAAACTCAGCGCTATTCGTATCAGGAGTAAAAATCCCCTGAAGAGAACGTGAGGCCGATTGACTTCCACCCATCACGAGTCCTGCCAAAACCCCCAAGATCCAATATTCTGTCTTCGGATCCCAGATGATTCCTAACCGGAATGCCCAGATGACGACGAGGGACCAGATTCCTAAAGAAATCATTACTGACTTCTTATTCCCGATCGCATCTGCTAAAAATCCGAAAATGAGAGACCCGAAAAATGCGATTCCTTGAATCATCAGAAAGAAGAGGATGATCTCCCCCGTCTCCATTCCCAACACATCAGCACCAAAAATGGAGGCCATCACGATGACTGTCTCGATCCCATCATTGTAGATGAGGTAGGCCACCAGAAATTTTGTCAATTCCTTGAAGGTTTTAATTCGCCGAAAGGTATGCTGGAGACGTTGATAACCTTCACTGAAATAACTTCTCCTAACAGATGGAAGGGTTTTCTGTGCCCTCTCTCTTAAAATTAGAAAAGTAGGAAGAGAAAAGACCAGCCACCAAAGAGCCACCGTGAGAAAACAATCCTGAACAGTGAAATACCCAGCAGGGAATCCAAGTAAATCTGGATACTTCAGCATGATCAAGTTGATTGCCAGAAGTGCGCCTCCTCCGATATACCCCGATGCCCACCCCAGACCTGATATTCGACCAATGTTTTCGTCGGTCGAGATCTCGGGGAGGAAGGCATTGTAATAGACATTTCCGCCAGCGAAACCAATATTAGCAACGATGAAGAAGATTGCACCTCTCCAATAGTTGCCTTCATGAACGAAATAGAGAAGACCTGTAAAAAGAATAGCTGTATAGCAGAAAACCATCAGAAATCGCTTCTTGGAAGCTGAGGCATCTGCCACAGCGCCTAAAAATGGAGAGAGCACGGCTGAGATGGCCATGCTGAGTGCCACGGAGAAAGTGAAGAAGGAGGCACCGTGGAGACGGAATCCAAAAAAATCAATTCCCCTCTCCCCTCCTGCTACAACAGTGGCAAAGTATTGATTGAAGATGACAGCAAGAATGGTGGTGGCAAAGGCAGAATTGGCGAAATCATACATCGCCCAGCTAAAAATTTCTCGCTTTTGAACAGGCATGTTTATCTAGTAAAGAACCCCGCCCACAGGGCGGGGCTTTAAAACCTAAATTCTTAAACCCAAAACCGAGATCCCGAAACAAGTTCGGGATGACAAAAAGACTAGAACCTAACCGTCATGTCATGCTGAATTTATTTCAGCATCTGGTTTGCTTTTTTCTGCTTTCAGCAGAAGCACCTTTTATCCCCGTCCACAGGACGGGGTTTTCAGGTGCAATCTTAATGAATGATGGGGGGATAAGGAGATAGGGTGATGGGGGGAAGTTTCTTTTTCTCCGTTTCCCCCAATCTCCCCATCTCACTAATCTTTCTTTTATCAGACTGCCCTGATCTCCTGCCGCATAAAGACGAGATAGCAGACTCCAAAACAGAGGAAACTGGTGGCGACGATGGAAATAAGATATGGCGCGATGATGATGAGGCTCTGCAAAAGTGGAAGGGGGTTTTGAAATCGAGATAAAGAAAGCCTTTCCATCGGCCCCATCAGGACGAGGCTTCGGGTAGTCTTCCTCGTTGGATCGAGGATGGTCGTCGTTGCATCATTATAAAGTGTCATGGGAGAAAAGAGGGAGACTGTCTTCTGCACTTCTGCATGCTTGAGCACCACATTCGGATCGACGTTCGTTTCGCTTTGACTGATCGGAGCAACCGCATCGGCCATAACGCCCGCCCCCAATCCAACGAAGAAGGAGAAGAATATCCAAACCGCCAGGGAGGCTAAGGCGGAGGTTGCGGTACTCCGAAAAACGACTGAGAAGAGGATCGATATTCCCAACCAGAAGGAGATATAAAGAATGCTGGTGATCAGGTAGACCACAAGACGCAAGACTTCCTCCGAACCTGGCACAACACCAATCAATCGAATGCCAAGGCCTGAAATGATGAGGACAATCCCCACCAGCACAATGGCGATGATGGCGACACTGGCTAAAAATTTTGCATTGATCACCGAATCCCGATAAATGGGCTGCGAGAGCAGTTTACTCAACGTCCTTGAAACCCGTTCCCGATTGACGGAATCGAAACCCAGGAAGATGCCGATCAGGGGACCGAAAAAGCCAATGAACTGGACAAAGGAAAAGAGTTTTCCTGTTGAGGTAAAAAGCCACAAAAAGAGGAAAGTGGGCTTCGCCATTCCCCTGGATTCCTCCTGAATGCCCATGCCCACCATCGAAGCGATGATCACACCCACCATTATGATCAACGCTGAGATCAGGAGAAATCGAATGCTGCTGAAGTGGTCCTCCATCTCTTTTCTAAATATCGTGAACATCCCGTGCAATTTAGGCCTCCTTAAAATACTTCATATAGATCTCTTCAAGCGTGTAATGTTCCTTATCGATACCCAGCTTTTTCTCAGCCAGTTCTTGAATGGCCCCGATAGCCACCAGATCCCCTTTGATCATGATCCCCACCCGATCGCAAATCCTTTGGACCTGGTCGAGGAGGTGGGAGGAGAGAAAAATGGTAATATTTTTTTCCCGGCTCAGGGAGTGGATGAGGTCGAGCATCCGATTCGTCCCATCAGGATCTAAACCAATGGTCGGTTCATCAAGAAAGATGAGCTCGGGTTCTTTGATCAGAACCTCTGCAATTCCAAGGCGCTGTCTCATCCCTTTCGAATAAGTCCCAACCTTCTTCTTCGTCTCTTCTAAAAGATCAACCACTTTGAGCGATTCATCAATCCTCCCGGCAGAAATCTTATCCGGGATTCGGTTCAACCTTGCGATAAATTGAAGATTTTGCCTGGCATCCATATCATCATAAAAACCCACATTCTCAGGCAGATATCCAACCTTCTCCTTGACGTGGAATGGGTCACGTGTTGGATCGAATCCAATGACTCTGACCTTCCCGGAAGTGGGCTCGGTAAGTCCCAGGAACATGAGCAACGTGGTAGTCTTCCCTGCTCCATTGGGACCGAGAAATCCAAACACCTCCCCCTCACGGATTTGGAGATTGAGATTGTTCACCGCTATCTGATGACCATATTTTTTGGTCAGTCCTTCAGCTTCAATAATGGCCTGATTTTCCACTTTACCGTCTCCCCAACCAGATGAACAATGCGCTCAACCCGGCAATCACAATGATGATCACACCAATTCCAATCCATCCCCATGCTGTGGAGGCTTTCACGGTTACTCTCATTTCAATGGTCTTGTCAGATTTTTCTCCACTGATCATTGCGCCCACCGAATAATCCCCCACCAAAGCCTGAGGAGCGGGCTTGACAGTCACCTCCACCTGTTTCAATCCCCCAGGCTCTAAAGCATCGATCTTTTCGGGTTTGAAAGTGACTTCCCAATTCTCAGGCTTGAATGAAGAAAAGGTGATATTCCGATTGACTGCAGAACCTGTATTCTTCACGAAGAGCGAGAAATTGGCAGGTTTCCCAGGAAACGCCTCTAAAGATAATATGCCGGTGGGTGTCCCCGCGTCGATTTTATAAATACCGGTCAGAACGACCGTCAATTTTGCCTCAGCCTTCTTCTCTCCAGAACTCACCCTAACCATGATAGGATATTCACCAGGTGAGGCATCTTTCGAAGGATTAACCTGCACAGCCACGGTCTGGTTCTGCCCTCCCTTGAGCAGAAAGCTGGAGATGAGTTTTGTTTCATAAGAGGGTTTGAAATTGATCTCCCACTTTTCAGGTCCTATGGCTGAAAGATTGATCATGCGGTCCTTCTCAACCTTATTTATCACTTCAATGGAAAATTCGAAATTAGCGTCTGTCTGTCCTCTCAATACAGGATAAGAAGTAGTGATTTGAAGATCATCCATCCCTGGCATTTGCTCCTGAACGTTTACAGTCAATTTATGGGTGGAGGTAAATTTGCCATCAGTAGTCTGACCATCAAACTGGAAGTCATAAGTTCCAGGACCTATTGTTTTTTCTGGTTCTAAACTTAGGGAGAGGCTTTTTGACTTCCCGTTCGGGACATACATTCCAGCGACTATGTAGCTGGCCCCCTTCAGCAGGGCTTTCCATCCCTTTGGAATGGTTGAAATCTTAACATCGATGGTCTCATCTGAGCGGCCCTTGTTCTCTAAGGTCAGATCCATCTTCACGGTCTCCCCTTTAGAAACAGTGATCCCTGAGTATTCCGTATAAACAGCAATTCCACGCTCGGGTCTAAGATCCTTCTTCTCCTCCTGTGCAAGAATAAAGGATGGAAGGATGAGAAAAACTATCAGGATGACTAAAAAAATGGATACAGATGTCTGACCTCGATTTACTCGCCCCATAAGTCTACCTCCTCAAAGCTTCTCTTGAATGATTGGATTTATTATTTGATAAATCCGGTAGGATTTTTTCGCAAAGTAGTTTAATCATTTGGCAAATGGTTGTCAAGGTAAATCTTTATAACATTTTCTCTGGGAATTTCAAGCCCATTCCTGAAAAAGTAAAAAAAAAGATAAGGAGGGTTAAAATGCGTTTTTATTTGGCGAGAGGGAACATCACTCGGAAGGTGGTCTGACCTTCGCCTGACTCCATCTCCATCTTTCCTTTCATCTGCTTGACCAAGCGGGTGGTAATATGAAGTCCTCTCCCTCTCGCTTCCCCAAGGAGGTATCGATCTCTATCCTCTTCTCGAATTTCCCCTGTATTGGTCACTTCAGCCACTGCCCAAGAATCTTTTTGATAGGATCGAATGGAAAGATACCCTCCCTCTTTGGGCATGGCATTAGAAGCATTGTTAAGGAGATTATCTAAAACTCTCTCAATGTGAAGGGGGTAACATCGAATCCACAAGGGAGATTCTAAATCTCCTTCGATCAGATAAACACTCTCCCTTTTCAATTCCTTCATCGTCTCCTCATTGATGAGGAAGCGTTTCCTTAGCTTCTCCGTCAGATCCACTATTTCCTCCCTTCCTTCTCCATGGAGGGTCAGAGCCAATTCTTGAATACGGGAAGTCTCTTTCAAGATCACATCCAATGCCTGTGCTATCTTCTCCTTCTTTGAAATAATCTCTCCATCTTCCAGGATTTTCTGAATCCGTTTGGCAAATCCCGCTACGGCGATGGCTGGATTCTTAAAATCGTGAAGAATATCATCCATTTTTTCTAACCTCAGCCCTTTCATCAATTCCTTGCCGAAGAAAATAAAAATCTCAATCTCTTCTTCTGTGAATCTTCGGTGATGTACCTGGGCGTCAAAGGCTAAAAAATAGTTGACGACCTCATCCACCTTGAGAGGAATATAGAGAACGGAATGAATTTGCTGAATCTCAAGAAATTGTTTGAGGTCTGGAGGAAGAAGATGGCTTCCATGAGGGTTATGAATGAGGATATAGGAAGGAAAGTTTTTCTCATTTTCAAACTCACCGAAAGGACCAGCCTGGTTTACAACGGCATCAATATAGGATTCATCTTTCACTGAAAAGACCTTCCCAATCCCATGCTGTATCTCTGGATACCCAGCCTCCAAAACGACATGGTGTCGATCTTCACTGACTGAGAAGAGGGAACACCTTTGGATCCGCATGATATCCACCAATTCTGGGATGACCAGATTGAAGACCTCCTTCATCTTGATCCCTTCCCGCTTTCCCAATTTCAGGAAGATCTGCTCTACAATCTTATCTTTGGTCACACTCAATTTCTGGAGGTTCATGATCCGTTTTCGGGCAACGACATAACTTACCCTTCTCGAAAGCATTTCTGCGATCTTGGCCTCCAAGGGAGTAAATGTCTTATCTATTTCTCGATAATAGATCTGGAAGGACCCTTCGGTATCGACATCTTTCAAAGAAAAACGTGGAATTGAAATTGGCACGGCCAACATCGAATTGATCCTTTTTTTTAGAACCTTCTCCTTATTCTTATATTTCTCCTCTTTTAAAATGTTGGGTACGAAATAGGCTCGATGTGTTTTAACTACCTCGCCGGCGATGGTATCTTCAAAGGGGATGACCTCCTCACGATCCTCCGTCTGAGTAGGATAAGATCCAAATGAAACCATTTCCTCCTTTCCAGGATCGTATATCCGTAAGCTCGCCGCCTCTGCTCCGAGATATTCCACCACATTTTTCGCAACGGCCTCAAGGATTTCCTTCTCGCTGAGATTAGGATTGATCTCAAGGATAGTTTCAACCTCGCTGATCAGCTGTTCCACATACCTGTAGATCACTTCCTCTGTAATCAGATCCACCACTCTGGTCACCTCTGCAAGGGAAAGGGTGCAACCCTTTTCCTTCAGGTCGGCCATGATGGACTCTAAGAGATTTTGATCAATTTTAAAATGGTCCATAAATACTTAAGATTTTAATGATAACTGTAAAGGATAGAAATATTATAAACCTTTCCTCAAGGGTGTCAACCCTTCGACTCCCTGGCCTCAAGGCTGGAACTTGCTCAGGGTTGACCCCGAGCACTACCTCTTTACCCTGCCTTAAAAGGCGGAGCTTGGCGCCGCCGAATGGGTCAACTTAAAATCCCTATCCCTCCCTTTTGTTAAGGGGGGAGATTTGTCAAACTTGCGAGAGGATTGAAAAGTTAAAACTAAACTGACGGTAAAAATATATTGACGTAGGGCAGGGCTTTAGCCCTGAAAATATAAGCAAGCCTGAAGGCTTGCCCTACAGATCATTTATTGATGTTGGTGTAATTTGCAGAGAGTTGACATTCAATATCTTCGATTAAGAAACACAGGGCTCTTCAAACTTCTTTATCAGAATGGCGCTATTGACTCCCCCAAAACCTGCTGAAATAGAAAGACCGAGTCTAACCTCCTTCTTTCTCGCCTGGTTGGGAACATAGTCCAGATCGCATTCTGGGTCTGGAAATTCATAGTTGAGGGTGGGATGGATAATCCCCTTTTCAACGGCCAGGAGGACAGAGATGGCTTCAACACCTCCTGCCCCACCCATCAGATGGCCGGTGATTGATTTGGTTGAACTAATAGGAATGTGATAAGCCTGTTTTCCAAACACATCTTTGATCATTCTTGTCTCCACCCTATCATTCAATAGGGTGGAGGTGCCATGAGGGTTGATGTAATCAATCTCTTCCAGATGGATGTCTGCCATGTCAAGGGCGTCCTTGACAGCCTTACCCAATGCTTTTCCATTAGGATCGGGATCAGTGAGGTGGTAGGCATCGGCTGTCATCCCGAACCCAACGACCTCCCCATAGATATGAGCCCCCCTTTTTTTAGCGTGATCTAATTCCTCAAATACCAACACTCCAGACCCCTCGCCCATCACAAATCCATCTCTCTCACGGTCGAAAGGTCGGGAGGCTTTGTTTGGGTCGTCATTTCTTATTGACATCGCCCTTAATACATCAAACCCTCCAAACACATAAGAGGTGATACAGGCATCTGAGCCTCCCGTAACCATGAGATCCTCCCCACCACCCTGAATCTGAAGGAAACTATTCACCATAGCGTGGGTGGCTGAGGCACAGGCTGTAGAAACTGCATAAGAAGTTCCCTGGATTGAAAAATATTGGGCCACATGGGAGGTAATGGCGCTCAGGTAGATATTCGGAAGAGCAAAAGGGGAGATTCCCTTGGGCCCTTTAGATAAAAAACGTTCATGAAAATGTTCCATCAAATCCATGGCTTCCACACCCACTCCTAAGACCACACCTATCTGAAAAGAATCCAAGTCCTTTAGGTGATAGACTCCAGTATGTTTGTGCGATCCTTCTTTTTCTAAATCGTTCTTTTCGAGTTCAATCCCAGCATCCTGCAGGGCAAGCCATGTGGCGGCAATCGCAAATTGGGATGATCTCCCAAGGTGCTTAGAGAGTTTTGACCTCTCTACGAAATGAGAGAGATCGAACCCCTCGATAGGGGCTCCAATCTGACATCGGTATTGACTCATATCTTTATTAGGAAACGAAATCCGCCGGAAAGAAGATCTCCCCTTGATCAAGCTCTCCCAATAAGCCTCTTTTCCAATCCCTACAGGGGTGACAGGCCCGACTCCTGTGATCACCACTCGTTTCTTATAATTCCTCACCCTCATCTCCTTTCTATCTTTTTTTGTAATTTTTATCGATTGCCCTCCTGTTTGTCAAGATGAAAACAATTTTTCAACAATAGGGTTGACATGTTTCTGGTTTAGAAATATAAATTTGGTGAGGACTAATAGGATCCTTTAGGTGGTGAGGTAAAAAAATGAAGCCAATTCAGAATCAAAGCCGGATTTTCTTTCTTCTATGTCTCCTCTTCATTCTCTCTGCCTGTCTTCCAAATAAAAAGTTGACGGTCGGAGCTACAGCCACTTTATTAGAAGAGGTGGCAAAGGCTTCCTATAAACAATCGGACTTGAGAATCCTACGAGAAGGGATGCCTGCTTACCTGATGTTGATCGATGGCATGATCCAGGCATTGCCAGAAAATGAACAGCTACTGATGGTTGGGGCTCAAAGTTATTCTTCTTTTGCCTCCCTCTTTGTGGAGGATCAAGATAAAGAATATGCCAATCTGCTCTATGAGAGAGGAAAACGATATTCTTTGAAAGCTCTCGAAATGAGAGGGTTCAAGGAGCCTCTCCAGAATCCTTTTGACGATTTTAAAGAGGGGTTACAGCGTCTCGGGAAAAAAGACACCCCCTATATCTTTTGGGCAGCCACCTGCTGGGCGAATTGGATCCTCCTTAATTTGGATTCTATGGAGGCGATGTCTGAACTCCCCCGGGTGGAGTGGATGATGAAGAGGGTCTTGGAGCTTGATGAGGGATTCTACTACGGCGGCCCCCATCTCTTCATGGGGATATGGCTTGCCTCCAGACCGAAAGTAGCCGGTGGAGATCTCGGAAAAGCTCAAGGCCATTTTTTGAAGGCTATGGATCTCGGTCAGGGGAAATTTTTGATGGCTTATATTTATTACGCAAAATATTACGCTCAAAAGATAACGGATAAAGAGCTCTTCGTCTCCACCCTTCAAAAAGTTATAGAGACTCCTGCGAATATAGCACCTGAATTGACTCTTATGAATTCCGTAGCCCAAAAAAAGGCAAAAGAGCTGCTCGAACATGTAGAAGACTATTTTGAATAGGAGAAAAGTATGAATAGCCTTTTCTTTTTAAAAATTTCTGTGATGGGTATATTGATTTCTTTCCTCTCTTTTTCATTCGCCTTGGGGGAGGAAAAGAATATTGTGATCAAAATGGCCACCCTTGCTCCAAAAGGAAGTTCATGGATGAAAACATTTGATATATTAAATAACGAAGTCATGAAAAAGACCGAAAATAAAGTCCAGTTTAAGATTTATCCTGATGGAGTTTTAGGGGACGAGACGGATATGCTTCGGAAGATGCAAATGGGCCAGATTCAAGGTGCTGCCCTCTCTTCTGGAGGTCTCTCCGTACCCTTTAAAGAGATCGATGTCTTACAAGTCCCTTTTCTCTTTCAAACCTATGAGGAGGTCGATTCGATTCTAACAAAAATGGACTCCTTCTTCAGGAAGGGTTTTGAAAACAACGGTTATATCTTTCTGGGGTGGTCGGAGGCAGGATTCGTCTATCTGATGTCGAACTCCCCTATCTCGAGTGTATCTGACCTTAAGAAGGTAAAGGTCTGGATCTGGGAAGAATCACTCATGTCCAAAGCCATTTTTGATGAAGCTGGGGTTTCGGCTATTCCCCTCTCTGTCCCTGATGTTTTGGTGGGCCTACAGACCCGAATGGTAGATGTCGTCTATACCCCTCCGTCATTGGCGATCTCGCTTCAATGGTTTACCAAAATAAAGTATATGACAGATGTCCCTTTAGTTTACCTCGCTGGTGGAATCGTGGTGAGTAAAGGAACCTTCAAACAAATTCCTTCGGCCTTCCAAAATATCCTGATCGAAAGTTCCCAACGCCATTTGGATCAATTAAAAGTTGTGACACGAAATGAAAACAGAGAAGCCATGAAAGTCATGATGAAAAATGGGGTGAAAATCGTCACTCCCTCACCGGAACAAATCGAAGAATTCAAGAAACTATCCAATAGAGCCATGGGGCGTATTAGTGGTCAGACCTTCTCCAAGAATGTCTTGGATGAAGTGACTTCCTCCCTGGAAGATTATAGAAAGGGAAGGAAATAATGGATCGATGGGAACGAGCCGATGAGGTTATTGATCGAGTAGAACAAGCCCTCCTCGTCATCTTTTTAAGTTCCATGATCGTGATCGCTTTTTTGCAGATCATTCTTAGGAATCTTCTTTTCACTGGTCTGACCTGGGGAGATCCCCTGGTCCGTAATCTGGTCCTATGGGTTGGGTTTATTGGGGCAGCCCTTGCCACAAAGGAAGGGAAGCATATTAGCATCGATGTCGTTTCACAATGGATGCCCCCCTTGGGGAAAGGCCTGATTGAGTTCCTGATCCACCTGTTTTCTTTTATCATCTGCGGCCTGCTCACCTTTGCCGCATTGAAATTTATTAAAAACGAGGTCCAGATGGGAAAAGTCGCTTTCTTAGGAATTCCTGCCTGGATCCCTGAAATCATCCTTCCCATCATCTTTGGATTGATGACTCTTCGATTTGGACTCCGCTCTTTCAGGAATCTATCTACAATGATAAAGCAGGGTGAGACATATCATCAAGGAGGAAAAATTTGACCTTCCTGATCATCCTCACCATCCTCTTGATGTTCTTTGGAGCCCCCCTCTTTGCGGTCATTTGTGGTTTAACCCTTTTTCTCTTATTTTCCGGCCAGATTGATTCCTCAGCCATGATCATCGAGATGCATCGAATGGCCACCACTCCTATCCTTGTAGCGATCCCCCTCTTCACCTTTGCCGGATATCTCCTTTCGGAAAGTGGTACACCCAAAAGGTTGATCAGACTTTCGAATGCGATCTTGGGTTGGTTGCCAGGAGGACTATCGATCATCGCCCTCGTCACCTGTGCCATCTTTACTGCCCTGACCGGTGCAACGGGTCTCACGATCATTGCCCTCGGAGGCATTCTCTTCCCTGCGTTATCGCAAGGTAGATATCCAGAAAAGTTCTCTCTTGGATTATTGACCACTTCAGGCACATTGGGCCTTCTCCTCCCGCCCAGCCTTCCCTTAATCATCTACGCCATTGTCGCTAAGGTGAGGATCGATCAACTCTTTCTGGCAGGGATCTTGCCTTGCATCCTTCTGGTCGTCTTGCTCTCTTCTTTCAGTATTTATAAAGCCATTGTCTCTGATGTCCCTCGAAAACGATTCAATTTGTCCGAAATTTTTTACGCTTCAAAGGAAATGATCTGGGAACTCCCTCTCCCCATCATTGTCTTGGGTGGCATCTACAGTGGATATTTTGCTGTCAGTGAGGCCGCTGCGATCACAGCGGTATACGTCCTCCTGATCGAGGTGGTCATTTACAAAGACATTAAATGGAGGGAATTACCGAAGGTCATGCGAAAAAGTATGACGTTGGTGGGTGGGATCTTAATCATTTTAGGTGCTGCCCTCGGTCTGACCAATTATCTGATCGATGAGGAAGTCCCGATGAAAATCATGGACCTCATCAAGGTCCATATTTCAAACCCAATCATTTTCTTGGTGGCATTGAACCTTTTTCTCCTGGTCGTGGGCTGCGTTATGGGTACATTCTCTGCACTGATCGTTGTCGTCCCCCTCATCACTCCTATCGCTCAAGCTTATGGAATCCACCCAATTCATATCGGGATCATTATCCTCACCAATCTCGAAATCGGAGCTTCAATTCCACCCCTCGGGATCAATCTTTTCATCTCCAGCATCCGTTTTGAAAAAACAGTATTGAGACTCTATCTGGCCTCTCTTCCATTTATTGCCGTCCTCCTATTCGCTCTGGCAATCATCACCTATCTCCCCTGGTTGAGCCTCGCCCTCCTGAAATAAAGTTCAATCACCAAATCCAAAGCTCCAAATAAGCACCAACTACCGAAATAAGAATTAAATCATAAGGGAACCTCTAAAAATGTCATTCCTGCGAAAGCAGGAATCCATAAGCTCTTGACATAACTGGACACCCGCCTGCCCCGGAGTGACGAATTAAGTCAAAGGTAAATTTAGTGACATTTTTTGCAATTATATTACATGATTGTCCTATTTTTTTAATAAAAGTTGTTTTGAGGAATTGGGTGGCATTGAAAATACATCCCTGATTTTAATAACTTACCTGTTCGTTGGGAAATAATTTAGGTGGGCAAGGAAATTGCAATAATCTCCAATGGTTTACAAAGCTTACAAATTTTATAAGGTCAGCATTTAGATAAAATTGGATATCAGAGGAAGGGAACTTCTAAAGATGACTTCAATTAAGACTACACAACAAGGGCTTCAAGACGGTTGGACGAGGGCAACGTTCATTTTAAAGAAGGATCATCTGGAGAAGTTAAAGGCACTGGCATACTGGGAAAGGAAGACCATTAAAGAAGTAGTGGATGAGGCGTTGGGGTCTTATTTAAAAGGAAAAAGTGTTCTAACTCAGAGAGCTGTCGAAGAATTGAAGAAAAAGCCATCTGAGATTGAACAGAAATGCTCGAATAACCCCTGAGGGAGTTAAAGTGATCCCGGTCGGAACGAACCTCAATCTAAAGAATTTTCCATGGGCCACGATCGCCCTTCTTTTTACCAATTGGATCATTTTTATCCCTTTTAGTGGGAACTTTTATTGGATCGATTTCTGGATCAGCCAGTATCTTTTCTCTGTTCCCGGAGATCAATATCCCTGGCAGTTAATTACTGGCATGTTTTTTCACGCAGATCTTCTCCATATTCTTGGTAACTCTCTCTTTCTATTGGTTTTTGGACCATCTGTAGAGGATAAACTTGGGTGGAAAGATTACCTTTTCCTCTATTTTTTAACTGGCATCTCGGCAAATCTTATTCATGGGATGATGTACGGCTTTTTCGTACGAGAGGAACTTTTCATTCCCTCCCTCGGTGCCTCAGGGGCAATTTCCGGTGTGATGGGGGTCTATCTGTACCGATGCTACTATTCAAAAATAAAACTTATGATCGATCTCTTCTTACCATTCCGAATTAAACTTCCGGCATTCATCATCCTGCCCCTCTGGTTCGCCCGGGATTTCATGGGAGGGATTGATTCCATCCGGGGTATTGGTCAGAACGTAGCATTCTGGGCCCATGTGGGAGGGTTTGTAGCTGGGTTCGGCGCCTGCAGATATCTTCATTATGAGATTCAGGCTCGAAGAGAGAAACTCGAATTTGTGGCTCAGACTTCGTTGCAGCAGTATGGAGGATATGGGGAGGGGATTGAGGCTACGAAGAAACTTCTTGAAAGTGACCCTGAAAATCCGGAATTACATCTCAATCTGGCAAGAGCTGAAAGCCGTTCATGGTCCTCTCCCAAAGGGAGAGAGCATTATGAGAAGGCCATCAAGCTCCTGCTTGAAAAAGACCCTGAAAAGGCTGCAGAAGTTTATATCGAGTATTGGAAAAAATATTTTTCTATCCTTGAACCATCCTATCAGGTGAGATTGAGCCTGTTGCTTAGTAAGATGTCAAACGTGAATCTCGCCGTACAATCCCTTCAGACCCTTGTTGACAGTGGTCGTCCCTTGGATATCTATATGGAACAGGCCCATCTCAATCTTGCTAAAATCTATGATCAGGGGCTTGGAAGGGCCGACCTGGCCCAGCATGTTTATGAGAAATTCTTAAAGAAGTTCCCTGGTTCAAAACATAGGGGATTTGTGGAAAAAATGCTTCATTCTAATCAAAAAGGAGTTAACTCCTAACGTTTCAAAAGGTGAGAAAAATTCTGAGAAAGATTATCCCTTCGAAACATGCCCACCTTTGCTTCGGACTCTTTGCCCTCTACGGGATATCGTTGCTCATCACTCACACCTCCCACTTTGAAAAGATCGTTGACGGCCTTAAGGGGTACTGTTATTCCGACTATAAGGTCAGGAATTCTCTGTTTTCAGAAGAAAGAATGGAAGGAGAATTCTATAGAGAAAAATATGAGGAAAGATTAAGTTCTTTGGCCGAAGGTTTTTTTGATTACCATGATAAAAAAGAGGTTCAAGCCTTTTTTATGTCGAAAGGGCTTCTTTATGATGAATGGCAGGAAAAGAACCGAAATTCCTATCTCTTGGCTCAGGTGATTGAAAAAGGACGACGTAAAGCAGAGGTTCCTGAAGAGGTGATCTTTGACTATCTCATCCTTGGGGATAAAAAGATTGTCCCCTTCCTTGAATATAAAAAGGGACAGCAGGTGAGAATCTTTGCCTCAGCAGGAGAAAAAGAGGTCTACATCCACAAAGACAGCCTCGAACCTCTTCTCCTCTGGTATTTTGAATCTCTGTGGGTATCAAAACCCAAAGAACCAAAGCATTTTTATAATGATACTCTTACGTATTCTCTCTACCGTGACCTCCAGGATATCTGTAACCACATATTTATTAAGCGGTTCTATCTGAATAAGCAGAATGCTCAGGGTTACTTTGTAGAAGAAGCCTTTAAAGTGTTTCTGCCGACTATGTTTGCCATGGGCGCCAGGATGGCAGTTGATCAAGATTCCAATTTTCAATCCGACTACCAATATCTGAGGGCCTGCCTTACAGGTCTCTCCCTGAATCCAAACTATACGATGGCCTATTTAATAATAAGGAGCAGTTCGAATAGCTATAACCCTTTGGTAAGGAAAGGATGGGAAGAACTTCGCCAACGTCTGGACATAACCTATTCAGATGAAATCACGTTGGATAAAATATCCAAGGTTTCGCAAGAGATTTTTGAGAAAGTTAAGAATTCATCAACCCATTAGACTCCCAAACCCACTAATGATTATAAAAAGGGTGGATTCAAAGCAGGAAGAGATGGGAGAACTTGAAATATTCCTGAGAGGCAAGCTTGCTCCTTACCAGCGGGTCTCGATTGAAAGGATCGGAGATATCCCATCGTGATCTGGAATAATTCTTTTAACAAAGATAAGGTAGAGTTTAACGTACCGGAGGGTTACGAACTTTATCATCTCCCTGAGCCGATAGAGATAATAAATCAGTATTTTGAATTTCGCTCAAATTACCGACAAGAAGGGGACAAGATATTTTTTCGAGGGGAACTCACAAGCAAGGCCCTAAGGATTACTCCGGAGGAGTATCCTGCTTAT
>Ga0256868_10000598_pt1 | contig 20801 bp, 12 predicted proteins | sample RVTome_13_FD_187341 | JGI IMG/M metagenome (GOLD analysis project Ga0256868, IMG submission 187341) | Soil microbial communities from uranium-contaminated site in the Upper Colorado River Basin, Wyoming, United States - RVT92D227 HiSeq ...
CCCACGCTGACCTGATAGCTCGCCCCCTCCTTGATCACCTCGGCCGGCAGGAGCTGGACCGCCCACGGGTCGGTGATGTCGAGGACCCTGACCTGGGCGCTCGCAAACCCCTCGATGGCGACCTGCTGGTACCCGCCCAGGGCGAACTCGAGCGCGTCAGAGTCCGCCTGCCAGGTGTGGGCGTAGCGCACCGCAATCGACGCCACCGCGCTGATGTCCCCCTCGCCGCCCTCGGCGGTGAGAGTGACCTGGTTGTCCCCCTCCAGGACCATCCCGGGACCCACCGGCACGGAAAGCTCACCAACCGTCATCCCCTCCCAGACCACCGTGCCCAGACGGACCTGGTTGAGCTCCACCCCCACCCGGTGACCACCCACCGAGGCTCCCGCCAGGCGCACGACGAGCTCGCCCGGACCGGTCGGATCGACGTGCGGCACCCGCACGGCCTGCTCCACCGGCTCCGCCGTGACCACCGCCCCGAAGAAGTTGCTCTCCTCACCGTTCAGGAACGCCGGGAAGTACAGCGTCCGGTCCGCCCGCTCGACCTCGGCCGCGAAGCTCGCAGGCCCCTCCGACCACCCGCCGGCAGCGCCCGCCTCCGGGATGCGCGTCCCCGTCCCGGGACCCGCCACCAGCCAGTACACCCGCACCCCGCTGGCGTTGCCCTCAAGGCCCTCACCGTAGAACTCGATCCCGTCCCCGGACCCAAACTGACCGTCCCCTCTCCCGGCCACCAGAATGGGGACCTGCCGGCCTTCGGCAAACAGCTGCAGGCTGCCAGGGTCCACACCAGGGGCGAGACCCGCCCCCACCAGCTCATCCCGGCTCACCCGGTTCCAGCCATTCTCCGAGACCAGGATCTTCACCGCGGGACGGCTCGCCAGACCCCACTGCACGGAAAGCTGCTCGTCACTGGTCGCCACCTGCGGCCGCAGCTTCCGCCGCACCCGGTGCTCCACCGACCCTGAGGCCGCCTGCCCAAGCCCCGAAAGCAGCGGCGAGGAGGTCTGAACCGAACCGCCCGAGGATGGAGCCGAAAGCGCCCGGGCCTGGACCCCCATCGGTGCCGGCTGCACGCTCACCGGACCGTGCCAGCGCCTCTCACCCGAGAGATCCCACTCCTCCAGCCAGTAGCTGGCACCAGCCACCGGCGAACGATCCCACCAGCTGTAGCTCTGACCCGCGGTCAACTTGGTGCCGGCCCCCGCAAGCAGGGCAGAGCCGGCCACCAGAGACGGTGTCAGACGGACACGCTCGCCACCCACCTCCCGGTAGACGTGGAACCCCAGATTGTCCACCTCGAGACCGGTACGCCACGTCACCCGCACACCACGACCCGGAACCTCAGACGCATCCAGCGAGACCATCTCCACCGCAGTCGGTCCGGCAGCCCCCTCGCCACCAAACTCGATGTAGCTGGTGTCCGCCGCATACTGCACGGTGTTGTACTCAGCCCCAACCCAACACGCGTCTCGCCCAGTGGTGGCGATGCGAACCTCATCAAGGCCACCGTTGAACTGGTAGCTCCACCCCTTCTCGATCGCGTGGTCCCCATGACCGAGCCAAAATTCCTTGCCCGCCGAGAGAATGGCATCCGCCTTGGCAAGCGGCGTCGAAGCCAACGCCCCGTCAATGTAGGTGGTCATCGCCGACCCGCTGTACGTCGACACCACGTGATGCCACGCCGGCGATGTCGACATGCTCGAGGAACTGGTCAGCGAGTACGACGCCCCAGGCAACTGAAACTGCACGCGCTTGGGATTAGGCGAGTCCGGCAGCACCAACCGGAACCCGTCGCTCCACCCCCCCTTCATCAATATGCCCAACCAAACCGTCGGACTGTCCGTGTAACTCACCCACGCCTCAATCGTCAAAGCACTCGCCGTCACGTCCAAACTCACGCCACCCGGCGTTTCCTCACCCAACACCTGGTAAAAAGTAGACGGAGAGTCCTGGTTGGCGTACTCAGTGGCAATCCAATCGTTGGTGCGGGCGACACTGGAAATCCGCACCTCGTCGAGTTTTCCGTCCCAGCGCTCGTTGGTCCACGCGGTGTTCCATCCGATGTACAGGGGATTGGTGTTCGTCGCGAGGGCGAGAGTGAACGCTGGTGCGGGTAGCGTGGCGGCGTTGGAGCCGTTCCTGTACACGCGGATATTGGAGCCGTCGTAGGTCAATGCGACGTGCTGCCAACTTCCTGCGGAAACGCTTACCCCGGTGTCCCAGTCCGGATAGTTAGGGGCCAGCCCAGCATACAACGATGAACCGCTGTCATCCAAGACGAAATACAGATCCTCGGTTTGGCCCGTCATCTTCGAAACGATGGTCTCCCACGTACCCACTGTGTCCGGGTTTACCCAGCCCTCCACAGTGAGGTAGTCGGAAATGTGAAGGCTCGTACTATCTGCCACCGAGATGGAGTTGGTACTTCCATCGAAATCACGCGCATTGGCTATCTTGCCAGCGAGATCGGTCGTGCCATTGTTTGTTCCGTTGTTGGCGTTTGAAGTGCTGTCCAAGAAGCTCTGATGAAGATGCCAGACACCCCTGTAGTAGTTGCTCCCTCCTCCATCCCACACCCCGGTCGGGTTCCATTGATCTGCGGCAGATGCATAGCCGTAGTACATGTAGAGGGTGGTGTTGGCCGCCCAGTAGAGCTCCGGGACCTCCACCCAGGCGATCAGCTCACCGGTCGCCGAATCGTACTTTTCGACTTCATGATCCAGCTTGCCGCCCTCGTCGTTGGTGAAAAAGATGTCGCCCCCGTTGGTCTTCCCCACGTGACCGCCGCTCCCTGTGTACCGGAGGTTGGCGTCGGCGTTTGGCTCAAACTTGACCAACACTGGGAAGTTGGAAAGGTCCGCACTGCCGGCGACCTGACTCCCCTGGATGACGATCCGTTTGCGGTACGGCCACGACGAGCTGTACCAGCCCGAGCTGGCCATGTCGATGAAGTCGTTGCTCCCATCGAAGGTCTGTCCGTAGCCGATCCTACCGGCGCTCCGGGTCGGGACGTACCCGCTGTAACCCTTGCCTCCCGTCCCGTGGTTGGCGTTCGCGGTGCTGTCCTGGAACTCGTTGAGCGTTCCGTTGCCGGTCTCCTGGAGGTGCCAGACGCCCTTCCAACCGTAGCTCGTGTTCCAGAGACCGCTCGGACGCGCGGTGGACGACGTGATCCCATCGTTGCCGTAGTACATGTAGATGGTGGCGTCGGCGTTGTAGGCAAGGGTGGGGGTGCGGACCCAGGCGACGACCTGTCCGGTGGACCCGTTGTAACTCTCGAGCTCGTGATCGAGCGTGCACGGCGACGGGTTCCCAGCGTCCGTGCACAGGGCGGGATCCTCGGCTCGGAAGATGATGTCGTAGCCGTTGGCGCTCTGAACGTGCCCCCCGTTGGCGACGGTCCTCAGCGTAGCGTCGGTGAACGAGACAAACACTGGGAAATCGGCGAGGTTCGACCCGCAGCTCGCCGGCGTCATCGCGTTCTTGATCGTGATCGGCCGGCGGTACTGGAACAGGCCGGGTGTCTGACCGGAAAACCACAACGCAGCAACACGCCTGGAAGTCACATACACCGCGCTCGTGCCCGCGTTGTTGCCGTATCTGCCCTGCACCGTGTGGCTTCCCGCCGCGAGCGTTTCCGCCCAGGCCGTCGAGGAGTTGCTTGAGTTGCTGCCGGCGAGGTTTAGGGGCGAGGTTCTCGATTTCGTTCTGTCGGTGCCGTCGACTTGAATGCCGTACGCCAGACCGGTAACCGCCGAAGCCTGATAGTCCAACCCTCCAGTGGCAACTACCAGGAGCTCCCGCGCTTCGGTGGTCGTTCTGCTGATGAGAGCCTGACCGTCGTTCACCGGATAGAGCGACGTTGTGTTGACTGACGTATTGCTGGTCACATAGTCAGCCAGGGTGCTGTCTGCAAACAGGAGCACGCCCAGTTGCCGCCGCGAGATCGTGACAGTCAAGCCCCCAAAACGCGATGCAAACCTACCCTGCGCCGTTTGTGGTGTCGCGGTGAGGGCCGAATAGTACAGCGTGAAGACGTTGTCCGATTTTGTGTTGCCAGAGCTCTTTATCAATTGGGAATAGTCGGTGCCTCCGAGGTTTATGGCGGCATACTTGCCGTTTTGATCTTCGGTCGACCCATAGGTGTTGCCCACGTTGTAGAGGATGAGAGCCTTGCAAGCAGCGGGGGGCGTAAAGGCTTGGGTCGCATTCGGGTCATTGACCAGCGTGGCGCTGGCCGTGGTCTGTGTCGTCGCGTCATCTATGTACCAAAACTGATCGCCGTCGAAGATCACGATCAGCAGAACTCTCTCGCTTATCGAGACCATTGTGCCGTTTTGGTTCGACGCGTACCTTCCCTTGATGGTGTGGCTGCCAGCGGCCAGCGTGCCAATCCAGAACGTTGTGGCTCCGTCGGCGCCGCTCGAGGCATAGGGAGAGTTGTAGGTCATGGCACGATCGGTACTATCAACGCTGATGGCGAATTGCTTGCCTCTCGCTCCTTCAGGTTGGCCATCGTTGTTGAAGGCGTTGTAGATCGCCAGCACGGTCTTCGAGGATGACAGACTGAAGGTTTGGGATGCCTCAGTATCGTCGGTTAGACTGGCGCTGGTAGTGGCTATTGATGACGATGAGGCCACGACGTACTTGCTGCTGAAGGTCAGGAGAGTGCCGCCGGCAGCAGTGGTGGTTCCCTGGCCTTCGGCGCTCAACGCCGTTTCGTCCCCGTCCTGGTTCCTCGCCTTCACCCTGACACCGTACGTGGTCGAAGCGGTCAGACCCTGAAGGACCAACGCATCGAGCTGGGCATCGGTCATCCACATCGCGGTGGCCGAAGGGTTGCCCGACGCGTTGACCCACTGGTTGAGCCAGGTGGCGTCGTTGGGGTTGGTCGTCACCACCTGAACCGCAAAATACGTCGTCGGGCTAGAGGACGGGTTGCCGTTCTCGGCGTTGGTCAGGTTCAACGTGGTCTGGGTGGCTCCGTTCAGCGTGGGCGTGCCCGGCGTGTTCGCCGACGTATAGGTCGAGGAGATGCTCGAGGCGGTACCCGTGTTGGGCGTCGGCGTGACCGAGTCCCGGGCGGTCACGGTGTAGCCGTAGCACTTGTTGGCCTGCAGGCCGCTGTCCGAGTACGACGTTCCGCTCTGCCAGGAGCTGGAGGTGCCCCCGGTGCCCGCGTTCGCGCCGCAGGCGGAGTTGTCGTTGGTAAAGAGGTAGTTGACCGGCGGCGTTGCGTCGGTGCCGGCCGTGGCGACCATGCTGATCTGCGTGGCGCTGTCTTCGTACGGAGCGGTGGCAAAAGTCATGGGGTTTGGAGTCGGGGGACTGGTGTCGCCCCCTCCACCCGCCAGGGTCACCTCTGCATACGCACTGTACGTGTTGAGAACAGTACCGCTGGTGGCGTTGTAGAGGCGGAAGCAGTAGTTCGCCCCGTCGGTGGCGCTCGTAGTTGCCTGGACCGCAAACTCGATCTCCGTGAATTGATTACCATCGAGGATGATCGTGTCGGTGGAATCCGCGCTGTCCTCCAGTTCGCCAGCCACCCAGGAAGAGCCACCGGGGTCCGTCAGTCCCCCACTCACATTGGAAGAAGGATTGCCGTCGGTCACCCAGGTGGAGTCCACAACGTCCCAATGCGTTGAGGAATCTACCGCCACGTAGGAGCCGGACCCGCACGTGGCCGTTTGCGCCACCTGCAACTGGTAGGAGACAGCACCGGAACTGGTGCCGCCTGAATTACTCACCAGAAAACGCAACCGCCTGGTTGCGCCTTTTGCCAAGTCTGTAAGCTTGGTGTCCTCGTCAGCCGCCCAGGTGGCGCCAGATCCTGAGGCCGGCTTGATCGAGACGCCGCCGACAGCCCAGTGGTTGCTCGATGTTGAGCCCACAGCCCACGATGTCGTTACCGTTGGTGCCGCGCCCGCCTCGGTGCTTCCAGCCGCGTTCGTGCTGCCTGAGCCCGTAATACTTCTATTCCAGTACTCTGTCTGACTCGGGTCTGTTGTTACAGCCCCATACTCAGCGCAGACGACCCCAAAGACGAGCTCGCCCGCTGCCGAGGAAACATCGACGGTACCCGGAGTCGAGGCGTCACCGATTGCAGAAGCGAACGTTCCAAGCGGAGTGCTCTGGTGCACCCCGGTAAATGTCACAACTCCCGCAACAGCTGATTGGGAAATGGCGCCGCCGAAGTCGACGACAACACTGCCCGCGCCGGTGGACGGCGCCACCAGACTCCAGATCTCGACTCGGGAGTCGTCAACGTTGGTCACCGTGCCTACCGGACTGAGGTTTTCCGTTGTCTTCCAGGTGACTGATCCCACGGTCTCGAGGGCGCCGTTGACGATCGAGACGCCGACCAGCATCAGGCGGTCCGCGCCCGAGACGGTGTGGGATATCGTTATGCTGCTGCCCCCGGTGGTGTAGTTGTTGGACGCGGTGTCAACCGCTATGCCAGCGGCGCTCTCTCCTCCGTCATCGTTGCGCCAGCGGTAGTGGGCCTGCGTCAGATTGGCCGGAGTGCTAAGGATCGTGGTTCCCGGTATTGCCACCGCCGTGGCCGGCTCCACGGTCCCGGCGCTTACCGTCACATCCGTTGACGGGTTGTTGATGCTGATCTCGACCGTCTCCCCGTTCGTCGCCCCTGCACCCACGTCGAACACGACGTACACCACCATCGTGGCCGTCGTGCTGATGCCTACCGAGCCCGTGAAGCTGGACGTACCGTTCGCCGCGCTGAAGCCGTCGGTGTCCGTCGAACCGAACTGCGTCTCGGTGCCGGCGAAACTCTCGCTCGCGCCGTCGTAGGGCGCCGTGGTGTCCAGTTCGTAGAAGAGTTTGATGTTGTCCAGGTTGTTGAGAGCATCTACCGTTCCGCTCTCGGTGACGGTGATCCCGGTGACGTTCCGAGAACCGGTGTTGTCCTTAATGACGAACTTCCCGCCCACGTACTGGTTGGTGCTGGGAATGAGCATGCTCGCCGTCTGGCTACCCGACGCGCTCACGGTCACATCCAAGCTCAGTGTTGTCCCCTGGCCTTCGGCGCCCAACGCCGTCTCGTCACCGTCCTGGTTCCTCGCCTTCACCACGACTCCGTACGTGGTCGAAGAGGTCAGGCCCTGAAGAACCAACGCGTCGAGCTGGGTATCGGTCATCCACACCGCAGTGGCCGAAGGGTTGCCCGAAGCGTTGACCCACCGGTTGAGCCAGGTGGCGTCGTTGGGGCTGGTGGTTACCAGCTGGACGGCAAAGTACGTCGTCGGGTTGGACGAAGGGTTACCGTTCTCGGCGTTGGTCAGGTTCAACGTGGATGTCGTCGCTCCGCTCAGGGTAGGAGTGCCGGGGGTGTTGGCGGACGTGTAGGTCGAGGAGATGCTCGAGGCCGTGCCAGTGTTCAGCAGCGAGTCCCTCGCGGTCACGGTGTAGCCGTAGCACTTGTTGGGCTGCAAACCGCTGTCCGAGTACGACGTGCTGCTCTGCCAGGAACTCGAGGTGCCCCCGGTGCCCGCGTTGGCGCCGCAGCTGGAGTCGTTATTAGTGAAGAGATAATTGACCGGCGGCGTCGCGTCGGAGCCGGTCGTCGAGGTCATGCTGATCTGCGTCGCGCTGGCGTTGTACGGCGCAGTAGCAAACGTCATGGGGTTGGGTGTCGGAGGGTAGATGTCTGTGAAGTAGACCTTGATTTGGATACGATCTATCCTCAGATTGTATAAGGGATCCGACGTTCGAGCGATTGCGAACTGGAAGTTCGCATCCGAAAGCTCCGTGGTGTTCCAGGTGTGCCCCCAGGTATCGGCGGCACCACCATGAGTGTGCACAACGTCAGTGGTACTGGTAAAAGTGTTCGACTTAGCGGCCGTCCAGGTGGTGCCACCGTCCCAAGAGAGGCCAACTGAGTAGTTGACCGTTGAGGCCGTAGCCACGCCTCCCTCAACGGTGACCTCGATCCCGTTGATGGTTGCACCGGCAGGAAGGCCAAAGCTGTAGGTTGAGCAAATACCAGCCGAGTTGATTACATTCGAGGTGGCCCGACTGTTATCGGATGAGTTGAGTCGAGTTGTGGTGAAGTTAAGCCACGAACCCGTGGCAACGATGTTCCCTGTGGTTAAGAAGCCAGTGTCGGCTGCCTGAGCGCCCCTGCCCGCCAGGAACAGCACCGGGATCGCGGCGAGGGTCCTAAGAAGCGCGTGGGCTCTCGTTGGTCTCACGCCGCCTCCCCTCGAGACGGTCGTTTCACACGGGCAAGCATTCGACTGACGCCTCGGAACGACTGCAGGAACAGACCCTGCTCGGGCCCCTCTGCTCGGGTACACCTCGCCCATGTCTCCACGCTGATACGGGGAAGCACAGGTCGTGCCACGCCCAAAACCTGCGAAAAGCGAGGCAAACTGCGGTTGACGAAACCCGCCACGTCCACTCGCTCCCCGCGAGGGGAGTCCCGATCGAGTGCCGGCACGGTCGGGTCCTGGTTTCGCAAGCCCTTTCTCCTCAATAACAACCTTACCATTGGGTCGCGAAACGGCCGCAGATATTGAGACGAGCGTTCGCAAAAGGGTGCGGGCCTTCCGGGGAAGCGCCCGCGAACCCGGAGTGCCCTTTTACGTCACCGACCAGGGAGCCTGGTGCCGTGCGGCGGAACTGCCTGTGCTGCAAGGGGATTGGTTGGACTCAGGCGCCACGGAGCCGGGCACGCAGCCAGCGTACGGGGCGAGCCGCAACGGCCCGTATCCGGGCCAGCGCCCATGCTCCCGCTCCAGTCGGGTCCAGCGCCCGGCCGTCACGTTCCACCGCCACGACCCGCCCGAGTACGGCGAACTTGTCTACAGCCTTGTCGTCCGTCGCTGAGGAATCACCGCGCGGGATGAACCTGAGCGCACCGTCCGCGCCCCGAACCACACGCGTCACCCGATGCGCGGTGACGCCCCGCCCGCAGCGGTAGAGGATCACGTCCCCGCGTTTGATGGCGTCCGGACGTGCCGGCGCCACCGTGATCGCCTCGCCCTCGCGTATGGTCGGGTGCATGCTGCCGCCCTTCGCGCGGAAGCGCACGCTGTGACCGCGGCGCAGGAGGTCGGAAACCACGTCCACGAACCTGGCGTCGGTAGGGTCGAGCGAGCCCCTGGCACCCACACTGCCGCCGCTCATACGCCCGCTTCCCACGACTGCACGAAGTCGACGACCTTAGCGTTCGGAGCGAACCGCAGCTCGTGGCAGGGGACCTCGGCCGCGAGATCGCCTAGAAACGCAAGCGTGAAGTCCAGCCCGTCACGGTCGTGAAACGGCGGAAAGCCCGAGGCAAACAGCCGGGTCGCCGCCGCAGCGCCACGCATGGGCAGGAGCGCATTGGCGGCGCCGTGCTCCAGGAAGAAGACACCCGCGAGCGGCGCGGCTGCCGGCACGGCGAGAGCAGCCTCGCCATGCCAGGGGGTTCCGTACATCGTGAACCTGCCGCCGACGCGGCGCAGGATGATCCGGTCGTCGCTCAGGACCGTGATTCCGCGCATTCCCTCCCACAGCCTCGCGATGGTGGTCTTGCCCGCGCCGGACTGGCCGACGAAGAGCAGCCCGCGGCCCGAGGCGTCGGTGATGCCGCAAGCGTGGATCTCGGCGCCCCGGCCCCGCGCCAAGAGGCCCTGGAGGAGCAGCTCGTCGAGAGGGTACTGCAGCGGCATCAGGCTCTGCGCGGCTTGAAAACAGCTGCGTCTGAGCGTGGCCTCGCCGGAGGCGAAGTCATCCGCGAGCGTCGCCTCCTCGTACGGGAGCGGTCCGAGGGCCTGGGAGGAAAAGACAAACCGATGGCGCGCGCCGTCCCGGTAGAGCTTCCAGACACCCCCGGAGTCGAAGACCGGGTTGCCGGGGTCGCCCGCGCCTGGATCGCCCCAGCCTGCCGTGATGGCCGCATCGGGGCCCGAGGGGGCCACCAGGAACTTCTCCGATGCGTCGTCGACCCGCACGACGACGTCTGGGTCACGGGCGGTGACCGCCACCGTGATGCCGGCGATGCGAAGGTGGAGGGTGGAGCCATGGGTCCGGCTGCGAGCCTCACGCGCGCCCTTGGCCGGTGGCTTCTGTCTCTTTGCGGCTCGGTTCACAGGGTGGCGGACATGCGCCGCCGTCACGATCCGATGCCGGAGCAGTTACCCACCGGCTTGCAGTCGCCGGCGGTGGGCCCGAACTTTCCGGCGATCTTGCACGCCCCCAGGACTGCCTCTTCGGGCTTGAGGTGAACCCTCCTTATCTCCGGCTTGGCGTAGCTCCGCCGGATAGGGTTTCCCTCAAAGCCAGGGGCAGTGCTCATCGCCCTCCGCTCCTCTCCTAACTCCTATTCTAGGGCAAACCTGCCGCAAAGCCACTCTCTGGGTCGGTGGATTTCGCGAAGCCCGACCGCACCTCGCTCAACTGCTTGCTGCGTGATAGGTTCCTTCGCACCCGAGCGGTGATCTTGACCGTTGGCCCCGCCCCGGTCTTAAGAACCCGCCGACGGCGCCAGCGTGTAGGTGTTGTCTACACCACCTTGGCTCCAGACACGCCTGTCGCGCCCGGCCAAGGCCTTCACCTCAACCGGCGTCCCCGACCGGGTCCGTGTTGACAATCCGAGGTCTCACTTGGCCACGGACCAAGCCACGAGGCGGCCCTGGAAGCGCTCGGCCAGGGGTGCCAGCAGCGTCGTGATCCTGGCTGAGGGCATCGGGGGCAGGTGCGCAAGCACCAGGTGGTCGCAGCGCAGCTTCGAGGCGAGCGCGACCCAGTCGGAGAGGTGGGCGTGTTTGGCCAGGCGCGCGGCCACCTTGCGGTTGCGCTCGAGGAACGTGCACTCGACGATCGCGAGCTCGGCGTCCAGCAGCCCCAGGTCCGCCGTGAACGGCTCGGTGCTCCCGTCCGCCGCGTAGACGAGCACGGCCCGCCTCCGGCGGGGCCGACGAAGCGCCCACCCCAGCGTCGCGATGCTGTGGTCCACCACGAAGGGGACGGCCGTGCCCCCCGCTATCTTGACCCGCACCCCCGGCGTGACGCCGACGATCACGTCCTCGAGGCGCAACCGCTTGCGTACCGACTCCATCCCGGGCATCAACGCGAGCGCCTGCGTGAGCGGGCCGGCCACGCTCTCGGGCACGACAAGGCGCGTCGGGTCGCCAGTGTGGAAACGCGCCCGGACGTTGAGGTACGCCAGGACTCCGGAGAGATGGTCGAGGTGGCCGTGGGACAGCAGCACGACCGGCTGCGCCGCGATCGTCGGGCTCATGCGCCCAACGTCGAGCGCGACACCGAACTCCGGCACGGCGAACGCAGTGGCGCGCGCCGCCACCGAGGTCCCACGCAACGTCACCCCGCCGACGCGCAGCTCCAGCTCCGGCGAGAATGGCTCGCCGACAGCCTGCGGGAAAACGACACCATGCACGCTGGGATTCTACCGGGGTCTACGGCCGACTCGGCTCTTTCCGCTTCCCGCTCGAGAAGGAGCCTCGCGCGCGAGCCCAACTGCACAGCGCTGAGACGCCGATTGTGCACTGAGGCCAAAGAACCCAGGGCGTGGCACGTCCAAACCCCGAGAGCCCGTTGGTGAGGTGAAGTGGCCCCCCTGAAGGTCGATCGCGATATGCTCTTCGAAACGAGGGAGGACGCCATGAACGCTTTCCGGTCTGGGCTGGTCTACGGCGCACTGCTGGCGATGCTGTGCGTGCCTTTTACCGGGCAGGCGGCGTCGCCACCACCCCCGCGGGCGCTGGTGGGCGGGACGCTGGTGGACGGCACCGGGGCACCGCCGGTCAAGGATGCGGTCGTCGTGATCCGCGACGGGCGGATCGCCTGCGCGGGCACACGTGTGGCGTGCCCCGTCCCCCCTGGGGCGGACGTCACGGACGTGTCGGGAATGTGGGTGACGCCGGGCCTGGTGGACGCGCACGTGCACTTTGCCCAGACCGGATGGGCGGACGGGCGCCCCGACGCGCTCGACGTGCGGGATCGTTACCCGTACGAGCAGGTCCAGGCGGGTCTGCGAAACCACCCGGAGCGTTTCTTTCGCTCCTACCTGTGCTCGGGGGTGACGGCGGTGTTCGACGTCGGCGGCTACCCGTGGTCCTGGGACCTGCGTATGCGGGCCGCAAACGATCCCGTCGCGCCCCACGTCGCGGCGTCCGGGCCGTTGCTGTCCACCTACGACTTCTGGCTCAACGTCCCCGGCGAGAAGCAGTTCATCTACCTTGCGGATGAGAAGGCCGCCCGCGAGGGGGTCCGCTACCTGGCCGCCAACGGCGCCGACGCGGTGAAGGTCTGGTACATCCCGGCCAAGACCCGGTCGGCCGAGGAGATGGCCACGGTGGTCATGGCTGCGGGGGACGAGGCGCGCAAGGTTGGTTTGCCGCTGATCGTGCACGCCACAGACCTTCATGAGGCCAAGGTGGCGCTCAAGGCGGGCGCCAGGCTGCTCGTCCACAGCGTGGATGACCAGCCGGTGGACGACGAGTTCATTGCGATGGCGCGGGCCAACGGCACGATCTACTGCCCTACCCTGACCGTGTATGAAGGCTATATGAAGATGTACAACGCGTTCTTCACACACAAGGCACCCGCCGTGGACGATCCCAACGGGTGCGTGAACGCCGTCACGCTGGCGCACGTCGCCGAGACGGCCTCGCTCCCGGACGACCCGGCACCGGTCAAGCAGCGGATCGAGCCGAGGCTCGCCGGCGTGAATGCCGCCCGTGCCGTGATGGGCGACAACCTCAAGCGTGTCCTCGCGGCTGGCATCCCGATCGCCATGGGGACCGACGCGGGGAACCCGCTCACGCTCGCAGGTCCGTCCGTGTACGCCGAGATGGAGGCGATGCAGGGCGCGGGCATGACGCCGATAGAGGTGCTGGTGGCCGCGACGCGGACGTCGGCGCTCGCACTCGGCCCACTCGGCAAGGACCTGGGAACGATCGAGGCGGGAAAGGTCGCCGATCTCGTACTCGTGGCTGCCGACCCAACGGCGGACATAGCGGCCCTTCGGAAGCTCCGTTCCGTCGTGCGCGGCGGGGTCGTGCACCCGCTCGGAGAGCTGGCCGCCAAGGGGCGCTGACCGGCGGGAGCGCCGCCGATCGCTGAGGACCGACAGATCGGACAGAATTCTGAGAGGTAGTCTCATCTTGTATTTCGCCCGCCCCTGCCCTACTCTGATTCCTAGAGAACAACCACGAGGAGGCCGGCCATGAAACGTCTTTCACGCTTCACCATGTGTCGGTCTCTCACGGCCTTTGGCGGCCGGGGAATCGTTCTGTGCCTCGCGGCCGTATTGTTTGGGGCGCCGCGGGTCTTCGCGGCGGAGGACCAGCAACAGAAAGGGGTGGCGCTGATCACCCGGGCGGCACAGCTGCAGAACCTACTGGCGCCCGACACTGGGCCGTTCCACCTGCGCGCCCACGTCAAACTCCTCGGCCTCGTCGACGGGACACGCGAGGGCGACTACCTGTTGATGGCCGCCTCCCAGGCGCAGTGGTTCGAGCAGACGCGCTTTCCGGGCTACAGTGAGCTCACCGGGTTCCATGAAGGGCAGGCCTGGCGCAAGCGCAACGTGATCGACAAGCCGTTCCGGTTCCACGAGGTCGCCCAGCTGCTCAACCTGGCACGTCACCTGAGGCTATCCGCAAGCGCGGAAATCAAGAAGCTCACGCAGAAGGACATCCGTGGCGTCAAAGCATTCTGCATCGAGGCCTCCCCAACCAGGGACCTCTGGCAGAAGGACACCGCCGGGAGAGCGGCGATCAGCCCCGTGGGAATCAATAAGGACAGCCAGGTCACGCTGTGTTTCGACCCCGACACAGGCGCACTGCTGAGTGCCCTCTACTCGAATTCGCTGCCGCGGTTCGAGTACGAGGGGCAGGTCACGCTCGGCAACAAGGCTTTCCCGAAAACGCTGCGCTGCTACGAGGGAAACGAGCTGGTCGTCGAGGCCACCGTCCAGGAGCTGGCCAAGGAAGAGGCCCCGGACCCGGCCGGCTTTGCACCGCCGGCGGGCGCGGACAAGTGGCCCTACTGCGAGACCCCCGAGACGCCGAAACTCGTGGAGAAGAGGAAGATGAACGAGAGGCTGTTGGCATCCGCCAAGGCCCGCCGCCAGTATGGGACCGTCATCTGCCTGGCCGAGATCGGCACCGACGGTTTCGTCCACGACCTCGCGGTAGTCCAGTGGCGCGGGATGTTCTCCCTGGCGGTCAAGGAGGCGGTGAGCGTCTGGCGTTACACGCCGGCCAGCTGCAACGGCGTTCCGGTGCCTTCCGAGATCTACCTCGCCTACACGTTCCCACCGTGATCCTGGTTTCTTCGTTCACTGCGTGAGGCCTTCTTTCTTTGCCCCGCGGGCCTTGAGCCCAGCCCTCCGACCCGCCTGCGCGTGCGACCGAGCAGGGACGTCCCGCAATGGGGCCCCTCGCTGTTCGTTTGAAGCCACGCCAGCAATACCCCACCGCGAGACGCCCGCTCGGTGCCCGCACGCTCCGGCGCAATGGCTCCTATCACCCGCGGGGCGGTATTCACCACCACCCTCCCGTGGGCCGCGAATCTACTCGTGCGGCCTCGCCATACCGGGTGCGTGGCCGTAGGGGTTTGTCCCACCGCTTTGCAGGCGGGGGGATTTCAATCCGCCAGGCGGGTGCCAGCGGCCATGCCTCCCGAGGCCGCGGGGACCCAGCGCGCGGATCGGGACGGGGTGTCGGTGACGCGGTTTCTCGCGGACACCGAGGGGCCCCGGCACGGGCCGTGCTGCTGGGTCGCGGTCGAGGGAGTCTCGCCGCGCAGTGAGCGGGGGCGAGCAAACGACGAGAGGCCGCGCACCCGCCTGGCAAAGGAAACCTCCACGGAGTGGAAGGAGGAAACGCAGGCCACCCGCGGCACCGGCAAAACAACAGCCGCCACGCAGTGAAGAAGAACAGGTGCTGACGGTGGGCCTGCCGGTGCGAAACGGCCCTACGCAACCTTGAGCCAGCGCCACAGTTCGGCCGGGCTCGGGCGCTTGCCGTACGACAGAATCCCCACCCGGAAGATCTTGGCCGTGATCCAGGAGAACACGTAGACCGTTGCGACCGAGAGCACAATCGAGAGCGTAAGCTGCCAGATCGGCGGTTCCGCGACGAGCACGCGCATGAACATCGTGACCGGCGTGAACACCGGGATCAGGGAGAGCACCGTCGCGAGGGAGGACTCGGGGTTCTGGAGGATCGGGAACGCGAGGATCCAGGGGATGAACACGATCATCATGATCGGGCCCATGAACTGCTGGGCCTCTTTCTCGGAGTTGGAGACGGAGCCGGCCACGGCGTAGATGCAGACGTTGGTCAGGTAGGCGAGCACGAAGAAGACGAAGAACCACGGGATCACGCCCAGGTTGAAGTACTGGAAGACATTGATCCCGGCCATCATGGCCGCGCCTCCGGTGTAGGCCGCCATCAGCCCGCCCATGACCATCCACGCCGCGATCTGGGTGAGCCCCACGGCCGCGAGGCCGAGCACCTTGCCTCCGAGGAGCTGTAGCGACGGCATCGAGGAGATCAGGATCTCCACGATCCGCTCGGACTTCTCCTGGACGATGCCGCGCATCACCTCCTGGCCGTAGATGAGATTTGGAAAAATCAGAAGCGCGACGAACAGGAAACCGATGAGGAAGGACATCTCGCCGCCCTTCTTCTCCTCGCCGCTCTTGGAGACCCTCACACCCTCCAACTCCACTCGCTTGAGCAGGCGGTCCGCCTCGGCGGGCTCGATCCCGCGGCCCGCGAGCCGGCCGCGCGAGATCGCTCGGTTCACGATGCCGCCAAGCCGTTCCTGGGTGATGAAGTCGCTGGCCGCCCTGCTGTAGTACGTCATCTTCGCGTCCGGGTTGGCGAAGGCGTCCGGTGGAACGACGAGCACACCGTCCAGGCGCCTCTCCCCGCTGCCGCGTTCGGCCTTCAGCCGGTCTAGGTACGGCTGCGCCGTGGCCCTGGGATCCCCGCTCGCCGCCACGTACTCGGTCTTGAGCTCGAGCGTCCTGGCGACCTGCGACGTCGACTTACCCTTGGTCTTCCCCTCGCCCAAATCCGGGAACGGGGAGCCCTCGAAAGGCTGGGCGCCCTGCTTCTCGGCGAACGCCTCGCTCAGCCGGCCGGTGCCGTCCACCACGACGACCCGCTTGCCCTCGATCCCGCGCACGGCCAGCAGCGCCGGGACGAACATCATCCCTCCCATCAGGAACGGGAAGATCAGGGTCATGATGATGAATGACTTCTTGCGGACGACCTCGAGGTACTCGCGCTTGAAGACCGCCCAAGCTTTGCTCATGACGCGGCCTCCCCCGCGGCCACCCGGCCGCCGCTCTCGGCGCCCGCTCCGACGCGGTCGATGAAAATCTCTTCGAGGGAGGGAGACGCAACCTCGAAGCGGGTGACCCGGAGGCGGGCCACGGCCGCCGCGAGGACACCCTGAGGATCGGCGCCAGCGTGGAGGTGCAATTCGGCCACGTTGGTCTCGATTCGGGCTTGCGCCACGCCGGCGAGTCCGGCCAGAAACTGCCCGTCGCCGTCGAACGTCAGGTGCACGGTGTTCTTGCCGAACGAGGCGCGAACGTCGTCTAGCTCACCGGCCAGCACTGCTTTGCCCTGGTGGATGAGCACGATCTCGTCCACGAGCTTCTCCGCCTCGGCCATCATGTGGGTGGAGAGCAGGATCGTCCTTCCCTCAGCCTTCAGTTCCTTCAGGATGGTGCGGACCAGCACCACGTTGACCGGGTCGAGTCCCGATGTCGGCTCATCCAGGATCACCACTGCTGGGTCGTGCAGCAACGCCCCGATGAGCTGCACCTTTTGCTGGTTTCCCTTGGAGAGCTCCTCCAGCTTGCCGGCGCGCTTATCCCAGAGCTCGAAGCGTTTGAGCCACCGCTCTGCGCTCGGGCGCACGTCCGCCGGACGGCGTCCCTTGATCGCTGCCAGGAATAGGAGCTGCTCGAGCACCCTCATCTTGCGGTAGAGCCCCCGCTCCTCGGGGAGGTACCCGACGCGGTCCCGCGTGGTGGCCGCATCGCTCGTGCCGAAGAGCTCGATGGTGCCGGAGTCGGGCAGGAAGATCCCGTTGATCATCCGGAGCGTCGTGGTCTTGCCTGCGCCGTTGCGTCCTAGCAATCCGGCGATCGTGCCGCGCCGCACCGCGAACGAGAGCTCGTCCACGGCGCGTACCGGCCCGAACGTCTTGGTCACATCCCGGACCGTCAGGACGACGTCACCTTCCACGCTGTCCTCCCTAGCTGACTACTACCGCGGCAGCTCCGGCTTGTACGGGAATCGTGACGCGAGGTTGCACCCTCACTCGCCCCAAACCCGCACCCCGAGGGCCGGACAATTCTACCCGGCGATCGCACGCTCCGGCGAGATCGCTCCCGTGGCCCGCGGGGCGGATTTCACCCCCACCCTCTCGTTCACCATGGCCCTGCTCGAGAGGTCTGAGCAGTGTCTTTGGGTGGGCGGGCTTTCAATCCGCCTGGCGGGTGGGGCGGCCATCTCTCCGGAGGTCACGGGGTCCCCAGCGTGCGGATCCGGGGTGGGGTGTCGGTGACGCGGTTGTTTGCGGACACCGAGGGGCCCCACCCCGGGACGCACTGCTGGGTCGTGGCCGCAGGAGTCTTGGCGGGAAGCGAGCGGGGGCGAGCAAGCGCCGAGAGGCCGCCCACCCGCCAGGCAAAACGCAAGCCTCACGCAGTGAAGAGAAACCAACTCCGAGCCCGCGGGGCAAGAAACAACACCTCCACGCAGTGGAAAACGAGAAAGCGGGTGCGGGGCCCGCAGGCCCCACCTATCTCGCGTACTCCACCGCACGGGTCTCGCGAATGACCGTGACCTTGATCTGCCCCGGGTACGTCAACTCGGCCTCGATCTTTTTGGCGATGTCGCGGGAGAGCCAGACGGCGTCTTCGTCGGAAAGCCGCTCCGACTCCACGATGATGCGCAGCTCGCGCCCCGCCTGGATCGCGAACGCCTTCTGCACCCCCTTGAAGTCGCCGGCGATGTTCTCCAGCTTCTCGAGCCGCTTGAGGTAGCTCTCGAGGATCTCGCGCCGCGCTCCCGGGCGAGCCGCCGAAAGGGCGTCCGCGGCGGTGACCAGCACCGCCTCGACGGTGCGAGGGTCCACGTCGCCGTGGTGGCACTCCATGGCGTGGATGACCTCCTCGGACTCGCCGTGCTTGCGCAGCAGGTCGCGCCCGATGGAAAGGTGCGTACCCTCCATCTCGCGGTCCACGGACTTGCCGATGTCGTGCAGCAGGCCGGCGCGCTTGGCCACGCGGACGTTGACCCCCAGCTCGGTGGCCATGTGGGCGGCTAGCCACGCCACCTCCTTGGAGTGGGACAGCACGTTCTGCCCGTAGGAGGTTCGGTACTGCAGTCGGCCTAGCAGCCTCAGGAGCTCCGGGTGGAAGTCCGGCTGGCCAAGCTCGATCGCGGCCGCCTCGCCGTCCCGGAAGATCTTCTCCTCCAGCTCCTGCTGGACCTTGCCGACCACCTCCTCGATGCGGCCGGGGTGGATGCGGCCGTCGAGCATGAGCCGCTCGAGCGACAGCCTCGCGATCTCGCGGCGGATCGGGTCAAAGCACGACAACAGCACGGCGCCCGGGGTGTCGTCGACGATCAGGTCCACGCCGGTCGCGGTCTCAAGTGCCCTGATGTTGCGCCCCTCCCGTCCGATGATCCGCCCCTTCATCTCGTCGTTGGGGAGGTCCACCACCGAGACCGTGCTCTCCACCACGTGGTCCGCAGCTACACGCTGGATGGCGAGGGAGATCACGCGCCGGGCGCGGTTGTTGGCCTCCTGGTTCGCCTCCTCCTCGATGCGGCGGACCATCTTCGCGGCGTCCATGCGCGCCTCGTTTTCCATTGCCCGCACCAGCTCGGACTTGGCCTGCTCGGATGTGAGGCCCGCGATGCGTTCGAGCTGGACCCGCTGCTCGGCGCTTGACGCCGCAAGAGCGTCCTCCTGCATTGCGAGGGTGGTCTCGCGCTCCTCCAACTGCTTCTTCCTTTGCTCCAGCTCCTTCTCGTGGGTCTCGACGCCGCGCGTCCGTTCGTCCAGGCCGCCCTCGCGCTGGTCGAGCCGGCGCTCCAGCGTCAGCAGCTCCTGACGGTGCTCGTGGGTCTCCCGCTCGAACTCGGTTCGCGCGGCGAGGAGCTTCTCCCTCGCCTGGATGGATGCGTCCCTGAGACACTGCTCGGCCTCCTGCTGGGCCGCCGCGAGCACCCGCCGGCCTTCCTGCTCCGCCTCCGCCTGCGCCCGCGCTGCCCGGGCCTTGGCCCGGCGACCGTACAGGAGGACGATTGCAACCGCAACAATTGCAGCAACTACCGCACTGGCGACGATGACAACGCCGCTCATTGGTCCCCCCTTTCAACGAACATGGGCGCGCGTACGCACCTGGGGGTGGAGGGAGGAGGGAAAAGAGCCCCCGCACTCGGCCGTGTGAGCAACCCTATTTGAACCTGCAAACCACAGGTTGGGGTTCTGCCCGGCTCCCGTCACTCGCCACAAGGCTGGATCGGGGAGGCGGGACGTCGAACCCGTCAAATAGGTGTTGGTTCAAGAATAGTTTCGCTCATCACCAACCGCGCAGGGGCCCCCTTTTCATTCATTCCGCGCCCCCCTCAGGAGGGCGTTAGAACCTCGTCCAACCGTGCTATCAGCCCTTCCACCCGTTGTCGTATCTGTTCTGCTCGCGTCCCAGGTTCTGTTTCCTGCTCCTTGAAAAGCTCGTCCGCTATGTTAAGCGCCGTCAGCACCGCGAGCTTGGACGTGTCCACGTGCGGCGAAACCTCGGCCAGCTCGCGCATCCGCCGGTCCACGTAACGGGCGAGTTCTTCAACCCGCTCGCTCGAGTCCGTGGCACGCAGCTCGAACCTGCGCCCGAAGATCTCAACCGTTGTATGACTGCTCACGGTCAGCGCACCTCTCCTCCTAAGGAGTATACACCCCACGGTCAAACCGCCAGGAAGCCTGTAGGAACCGTTGTTTTGCAGGTTTCTCTGGGATCAGCCGGCCGGAGAATCGCCCGCCTTCCCCGCGCGCATCAGAACCCGGCCCTCGAGCTTGGCGCCCTCCACGACGTGGAGCGCGGGGGCGGCGACGTCGCCCTTGACGACGGCGCTCGCCAGCAGCTCGACGAGCTCGCCGCCGGTGACGTTGCCCGTCACGCTGCCGCCCACCCGCACGACCGTCGCGTGCACCTCGGCTTCAACCTCCGCTCCCTCAACTATTTCCAGGGGCGCGTCCAGGCGCACGCCCCCCTTGAGGGTGCCCTCGATCCTGACGGGACGGTTGCCCGAGACCTGTCCCTCGAAACGGGTCCCGCGGGCGATCACCGTTGCGGTCCCCGCCTGCCGGACATCGAGCCTTTCGCCGCTGCCTCTGGCCAAGGGAGCCTCCGATCTCAAGGACGTGAGTGGAGCGGGCAACGGGATTTGAACCCGCGACTTTCAGCTTGGGAAGCTGACACTCTACCAGCTGAGTTATGCCCGCTCACGCCCTTCTTTGGGCACGCGAAAGTTAGCCTCCCCCACCCCGACTGTCAAGCCGACCTTGCCTTTCCAGGCCCGGAAACCCTACGATGCATGTGCCTTGGAGGAACCGATGAAGCTGCCAGCGTTGGGCGCGGTGCTGTTGCTGCTTGCCTCCGTTGCAGCCGCCGCAGAGAAGAGTCAGGTTATTGAGAAGTCGTTCCCGAGCCAGCCGGGGAAGGTTGTGCGGGTGGACGTCGGTCCCCTGGACGTGTACGTCCGCGCCTCCGACATCCCCGACATCAGGTTGAA
>Ga0256868_10000599_pt1 | contig 20796 bp, 11 predicted proteins | sample RVTome_13_FD_187341 | JGI IMG/M metagenome (GOLD analysis project Ga0256868, IMG submission 187341) | Soil microbial communities from uranium-contaminated site in the Upper Colorado River Basin, Wyoming, United States - RVT92D227 HiSeq ...
TATAAATAAATGCTTCATATGGAATGGTATTAAGTTTGAACATTCTAGTAAACTTTTTAACTCCTAACAAACCGCTATTGCCTCAGCAATCAACAAAATCAAACCCACAAAACCTTTCTGTAAAAAAAGAACTTACTCATAACAAATATAAAAACCCTGAAGATTAAAATCAAGAGGGGGAAGTAATTTAGAGAAATTCTAAATAAATAGATTTTGAGTCCGCTTTGGAAAGTGCTTAATTCAAAAAAACATGCGGTTAAAGCTATCCCGTTAAAAAAGCGACATCTGCTCCCCGTTAATACTTCCGCTTTCGGGAGGTTTTGTGTCTTCCGTTGCATCAGCCTGCTCAACAGGTTCATCGACTGGTAAGGGGACTGGCACATCCTCCCTGAAACGCTGGGGCTCAAGCTCGATGACCGCTGCAATTTCATAACTGCTCATCCTTTTGCCTTTGGCCTTAAAGCCTTTTACCGCTATAAAATCAGCTGCCTCGATGATCACCGGACCACGCTTCTTGTGCTTGCCGCCAAACTTTATCTCCAGGCGCGGAAAATCGTTTTCCGATAACAGCACAAATTTCGACTTGGGATGTTCATCGAAATACCGGCCCGGTTTTTCAGTGGCTTCGGCCTGAAACCTCTTGATATAATGATACTTCTGCTCCCCGTCATAATATACAACCGTGAGGAGCAACCCGGTCGCGAATTTCCGGATAATGAGCAGGTCCTCCTCGAAATGGGCGGAAAGTTCATACCCCGACAGCCTCATCTCACCCGACCGGGTGAGCACAAATATTTTTTCATTCCCGGTAAACTCCCCCAGAAATTTACCCTTGCCATCGGTATTCAGCCGCTGCACAACCGGATCCCACCATATTTTCTTACCGCCGAGGGTGGAACCGCCTTTTTCCTTCAGATCAATCCTGTGTACAGGATATCTGGTAACAATATTGCCCACGGACGATCTTCCCTTGATATCGGTGTTGCTGAACTCCATGTCAAAAACGAGATTTTTAACTCTGGGCCTGGGTTTGAGGGTTACCTTAACTGTTTCGGCTTCTCCGTTAGGATTACCGCTAAGATACAGGATACGGGACCCTGCCTCACCTTTGGTCAGGTTGTATTCCTTGTCACGCATAAGTCCGGTGAGGGCGCACCGCTTAATATAAGTTGTACCGCTGGGGCCATCCCGGTAAATAATATTAAAAATGGTGCGTTCATCGTTCTTTTTATATACTCCGGCGTACTCAATGTCCTTACCCACAAACTGCTTTTCTGCTACTTTGGTGATCACGTATTTACCATCTTTCCGGATAACGATGATATCATCAATATCGGAACAGTCGCACACATACTCATCTTTTTTCAGACCGGTACCAATAAATCCTTCGAACCTGTTGACGTAAAGCCGGGCATTGGCCACCGCCACCTCTGCGGCCATGATGGTATCGAATCCGCGTATCTCGGTTTTCCGTTCACGTCCGGCCCCGAATTTCTTCTTGATCTGCCGGTAATAACTGATGGCAAAAGGCACGATATTGGCCAGGTGATTCTTCACTTCATCCGTCTCGGCCGTTATCTGCGTGATGTATTCATCCGCCTTGAAGGCACTGTACTTGGAAATTCTTTTAATGGGGATATTGGACAGCCGGATGAGATCATCCCGTGTAACCTCCCTTCTCAGCTTGTGCTTGAAAGGGACAAGCCCTTCGCCAATGGTCTCAAGAACTGACTCCTCGGTTTTGCACAATTTTATAGGCTCATACAGCTCATTTTCAATAAAGATCTTCTCCATCGAAGAATAATGCCATATCTCGTCAAGCTCTTCAATCCTGATTTTCAGTTCAAGCGTAAGTAAGCTGACAGTGTTGTCTGCCGATGCACGCAGCATTTCATTAACACCGATGAAGAAGGGCTTATCATCGCGGATAACACATGCATTGGGGGAAACCGGCACCTCACAGTCGGTGAAGGCATAAAGGGCATCAATGGTAATATCAGGGTCAGTCCCGGGCAACAGGTGAATGACGATCTCCACCGTACCGGCCGTATTATCGTCAATCTTCCTGATCCTGATCTTTCCTTTTTCATTGGCTTTCAAAACAGAATCGATCAGGGAGGTGGTTGTCTGGCCAAACGGAAGATCGGTTATTACCAGGGTTTTCTTATCGATTTTGTTAATCCTGGCCCTGATTTTCACCAGTCCGCCGCGCAATCCGTCATTGTACCGCGAAACATCAACCAGTCCGCCGGTAGGGAAATCAGGATGAAGCTCAAAACTCTTTCCCTGAAGGTGGGCTATTGATGCGTCGATCAGTTCATTGAAATTATGCGGCAGGATTTTCGATGCCAGTCCCACTGCAATACCCTCCACACCCTGTGCCAGCAGCAGCGGAAATTTCACCGGCAGGGTGACAGGCTCGCGGTTTCTCCCGTCATAGGAAAGTTTCCAGGTACTTGTTTTGGGATTGAACACCACCTCCAGGGCAAATTTCGACAATCTTGCCTCGATGTACCGGGAGGCAGCGGCCCCGTCACCTGTAAACATATTTCCCCAGTTCCCCTGGGTATCAATGAGCAGGTTTTTCTGCCCCAGCTGCACCAGGGCATCTCCGATGGATGCATCTCCGTGCGGGTGGTACTGCATGGTCTGACCGATAATGTTGGCTACTTTGTTGTACCGGCCATCCTCGATCTGCCTCATGGCATGCAGGATACGACGCTGTACCGGCTTCAGTCCGTCATTGGCATGCGGGACTGCCCTTTCAAGGATCACATAAGATGCATAATCAAGAAACCAGTCCTTGTACTTACCGGTAAGCTCTGTTACATGACCCGTTCCGATGAGCGGATCCTCCAATCCTGCTTCACTGTCATGGATCAGGCTGCCGGCTTGTTCTTCCTCACCGTTTCCTTCGATCAGTTCAAAATCCTCAAGACTCATTTGGTAAGCTCTGTTTATTAAACGCTACACGGCTTCAACAGCATCCCCTTCCACCCGCAGGTTCTCGATGATAAAATCCTGGCGGTCCTGTGTATTTTTACCCATGTAAAAAGGAAGAATGTCCTGGATATGATCGCCCTTCTTCACCCTTACCGGTTCGAGGCGGATGTCCTTCCCGATAAAATGCCTGAATTCATCGGGTGATATCTCGCCCAGTCCTTTGAAACGGGTGATCTCCGGATTTACCCCCAGTCTTTTAACAGCGGTTTCCTTTTCCTCATCACTGTAACAATAATGGGTCTGCTTCTTATTCCGGACCCTGAATAAGGGTGTCTGCAGAATATATAAATGCCCCTGCCTTACCAGGTCGGGGAAAAACTGAAGGAAAAAGGTCATCATCAGCAGTCGGATATGCATACCGTCCACATCGGCATCCGTAGCGATCACCACGTTGTTGTACCGGAGGTTTTCCAGTCCGTCCTCGATGTTCAGCGCCGCCTGCAGTAGGTTGAACTCCTCGTTTTCGTACACGATCTTCTTCGTTAATCCATATACGTTTAAGGGTTTGCCTTTCAGACTGAAAACAGCCTGGGTGCTTACATCACGGGAAGTGGTGATGGAACCGCTGGCCGAATCACCTTCTGTGATAAACAGGGTAGAATCGAGCCGGCGCTCATCATTATCTGTCAGATGAATTTTGCAGTCGCGCAGCTTCCGGTTGTGTAGACTTGATTTTTTGGCCCTTTCCCTGGCCAGTTTCTGAATACCTGAAATGGCCTTGCGCTCCTTCTCCGATTCAATAATTTTCTTGTACAGGATGTCGGCCGTTTCCGGGTGTTTATGCAGGTAGTTATCCAGATGTTTCTTAAGAAAGTCATTGATAAAGTTACGGATAGAGACTCCATCGGGAGCCATATCTCTTGAACCCAGCTTCGTTTTGGTCTGGGATTCGAAGACCGGCTCCTCCACTTTGATGCTAAGGGCAGTAACGATGGAGGAACGAATATCTGCCGGATCAAAATCTTTTTTATAAAAATCCCTTAAGGTTTTAACCAGTACTTCCTTGAACGCGGCAAGATGAGTGCCTCCCTGTGTGGTATGCTGTCCGTTGACATATGTATAATAGATCTCACCGTACTGGCTGCCGTGCGTTAAGGCGAGTTCGATATCCTCATCCTTCAGGTGGATGATGGAATAAAGCCCGTCGCCGTTGACATTATCACGCAGCAAGCCAACCAGTCCGTCTTTAGAAAAATAGGGTGTGCCGTTCAGGTAAATCGTGAGACCCGAGTTGAGGTAAACATAATTCCTGATCATGGCCTCCACATAGTCTTCCATATACCTGAAATGGCCGAACATCTTCTGGTCTGGGACAAAGGAAACCAGCGTGCCGTTCCTCAGGTCTCCGGGTTGTTCCGGATGGTCCTGCTGGATGTTTCCCTCGGCGAAGCTGACTGCTTTGACCCTGCCCTCGCGGAATGATTTTATCTCAAAAAACGATGACAAGGCATTGACCGCCTTGATGCCCACTCCGTTCAACCCAACAGACTTCTTAAATACCCTGGAGTCATATTTAGCCCCGGTGTTCATCCGGGAGGTCACGTCAATTAATTTTCCCAGAGGCACGCCACGCCCGTAGTCCCTGATCTGAACGATGTTTTCATTAATGGTGATATCAATGGTTTTTCCGAATCCCATCATGTATTCATCAATGGAATTGTCGAGCACCTCCTTCAGTAAAACGTAAATTCCGTCATCCTGCGAAGATCCGTCTCCCAGCTTCCCGATGTACATGCCCGGCCTCTTCCGGATATGCTCTTTCCAGTCGAGTGTACGTATCGTATCTTCGGAATATATTGCAGCAGTCATGCCCGTGTAAGGTTTTGCGCAAAAATAGTATAAAGATGCTTGCCTCCCCTATTTCTTTATTAACATGCACATAACAGCTAATGGCGGATTGCAGGGGATTCGGTGTTGAATCTCATGGCATTAACATGTGGATAAAGTGCCTCTGTGATTCAGGATTTGTTGAAAAAATATTTAGGTTGTGCAGTTTTTCCGAACCGTTTACCAATTACCCATTACCGATTACCGACTTACCGCCTACCGACTTACCGATTACCGTTTACCGATTACCATTTTATCCACCCCTCCACCTCCTCCGGGCTCAATCCCTTCAGTCCCAGCTTATTTTTCTTGTTGAATCCGTTCAGGTCATTGGACAGTTTTCCGGCCTTAGCTTCTTTAAGCTTATCTACGGAAGTATATCCCAGTTTTTTCAGGACCTCAATCCATTCCAACGGTATTCCCAACTCCTGGTAATTCTCCTGTCCCTCGTCCCTGTTCCCTTGTCCCTGTTCCGGTTTCATCTGGGGGAAAAATAACACATCCTGAATGCTGGGCTGGTTGGTCATGATCATGGTGAGCCTGTCGATTCCGACACCCAGTCCGGATGCCGGCGGCATACCGTATTCCAGTGCCCTCAGGAAGTCCTGATCAATAAACATGGCTTCGCTGTCGCCTTTCTCCGACAGTTTTAACTGCTCCTGGAAACGTTCACGCTGGTCAATCGGATCATTCAGCTCGGAGTAGGCATTGCATAATTCCTTGGAGTTGACAATGAGTTCAAATCGCTCCGTCAGGGCCGGATTGGTGCGGTGCTTTTTGCACAGAGGAGACATTTCGACAGGGTAGTCCATGATGAAGGTAGGCTGTACCAGGTGAGGTTCCACCTTTTCCCCGAAGATCACATCAATAAGCTTACCTTTTCCCATGGTGGTGTTGGTTTCAATACCCATTTCCTTACAGGCCATCCGGAGTTGGTCTTCATTCATATTCAGGATATCAATCCCCGCAAACTGCCGAATGGCTCCTGCCATGGTTAACCTGGGGAACGGCCGTTTGAAGTCAATAACAAGATTGCCGTACGGCACTTTTGTTGTACCGTGCAGGTCAAGCGCCACCTTTTCAATCATTTCCTCAACAAAGTCCATCATCCACAGGTAGTCTTTCCAGGCAATATATATTTCCATAACCGTAAATTCCGGATTATGGGTACGGTCCATGCCCTCGTTCCGGAAGTCCCTGGCAAATTCATAAACTCCTTCATAACCGCCAACCAGAAGCCTCTTCAGATAGAGCTCATTGGCAATCCTGAGGTACAAATGAATATCCAGTGTATTGTGGTGTGTAATGAAAGGCCTGGCGGCAGCACCACCAGGTATGGGCTGTAAAACCGGTGTCTCCACTTCGAGATAGCCCCGTGAATTGAATAATTCGCGCAGGGAGTTGATTAGCTTTGTTCGTTTGATAAATACTTCCCGGGAACCGGGGTTCACCACCAGGTCGACATACCTCTGCCGGAACCTGAACTCAGGATCCGTGACCGCATCATAAACCACTCCGTCTTTTTCCTTGACGATGGGGAGCGGTTTCAGCGATTTGCTAAGCAGGGCAATCTCATGAACATGAATGGAAATTTCTCCCATCTGTGTGATGAAGACAAATCCCTTAACTCCGATAAAATCACCGATGTCAAGTAGCTTCTTAAATACCGTGTTGTACCAGGTTTTATCCTCACCCGGGCAGATATCGTCGCGCCTCAGGTAAATCTGTATTCTTCCCTTTTCATCCTGTATCTCAGCAAATGAGGCACTTCCCATAATTCTTTTGCTCATGAGACGGCCCGCCAGGGCAACATCCTGGTAATTAGCCTTTTCAGCCTTATAATGATCGGCAATTTCTTTTGTGGTGACATTAACAGGAAACCGGGCAGCCGGATAGGGATCAATCCCCAGGGCCCTTATTTCATCCAGGGCCTGCCGCCTGATGATTTCCTGTTCACTTAAATCGGAATAATCCATTTTATAGGTATAAATTTACCACAAAGATAATTTTTTTCACCCATGCGCTACTTCATCATCGGCTTCAAAAACAGCGGAAAAACAACCTTTGGCAGGGAACTGGCCGGAAGGATGGGACTCGGCTTTATGGACCTGGATGAATACATTGAGGCAAAGGAAGGGAAAAGCATACCTGAAATATATACCAGGCTTGGAGATGAGGGATTCCGCCGGCTTGAATGGAAAGCCCTGAAAGAAGCAGTGAAAATCGATAATATCGTAATCTCAACCGGAGGCGGAGCACCCTGTCATTGTGACAACATGAGCCTCATGGAGGAATACGGTGATGTTATTTATCTGAAGGTAAGTGATGAAACACTGATCGGCAGGTTAAGAATAGCCGCCGAGGACCGGCCGATTGTCCTGGGAAAATCCGAGGATGAGCTCCGGAAATATATTTTCGAATTACGTAACAAATGTGAGCACCATTACCTCAGGGCGAGGTATATTGTGGATGGGGATAATTCAGACCCGGATGATTTCATCCTGAGAATGGACCACCCCTTCACAAGTAAGGATAAACAGTCACGCGATTAAAACGGCAGGTCATTTTCACCTGCATCTTCAGCATCAACCGGTAATATCGGTTCGGGGCCTGCATCGGTAAGATTATCCGCAAGGGCAGTACTTGTTTTTTGTTCGGTTATCTCAATCTTCCATATCCGGAGGTCGGTATACCATCTGCCGTTAAACTCACGTGATTCCGCGTTGAAGGAAACCTTCACCGGAGTGCCCGTTTTCAGCTCTTTTATCATGGAAACCTTTTCACCCCAGGCTGATAAACAAACTTTGCGGGGATACTGTTCTTCGGTTTCAACGATAAAGTCCTGCCTCGACCATTGCCCGTTTCTACCGGTTCCGGATTGCTCATTCAGAATCTGAAAAACTTTGCCTGATAATTCAAGTGCCATAACGTTTCAGTTAATTAGGTTTGATAACCCTAAAAATACAAATTATCAGGATAATTTAACAAATAACATAGAAATTATACATGGAAAAATGATACGTCGCTTTTTTCTCCCGTTTCGTCAAACCCATTGTCAAATCAGTGTAAAATGTTGAATTCAACCGAATAATTTAATAACTTTGCAGCTCTTGCGCCTGTACAAAATAAAATTATCGCAAACTTTTCACCGGTTATGAAGAACTCGCGAATTGGGGTCCGAATAAACAACCGCCAGGAGATCCTCATGTTAGTGTTAACTTCTCTTCAGGCCCTTTGCATAGGCGCATTCGCAGCACTATTTTCAATCGGTTCGCATGTATTGTTTTTTCAGTCATGGGAACCGGCCATGATACCTATGGCTTATGTCATTTCAGGTGTTATCGGACTTATGCTGTTTTCATTGTATTCTTTTTTTGCGAACAGAACCGGTCCGCGCTGGTTTACTTTTTTCAGCCTGCTGACCATTTTTATCATCAACGTTCTTCTCTTCCTGTTTTATAATATAGTAAGCAGGTTTACATTCTTCGGAGTTCCTTTGATGTTGCCCTTTACGCTGGCAATACCATTGACTTTCCTGGTAATGATCCTTTTCCGGCGGTCAATAACCATGCTTTTTACCCCCAGGCAGCATAAAAATCTGTATCCCTATATACATACAGCCCTGATGGCAGGCATTGTGATTGCGAGTTATATGCTGATGGGCGCTTTATTTATTTATTTTGATATTCTGATGATTACGGGGGTTAGTGCACTTTTTATTGCCCTGGCAATCATCCTCCAAGTTTTAATACATGTTTATCACCATTGGTCAGGTGCATTCTCCAGGTATATCAGACGAACGGCACAGTTGCGATCCCGTTTCTATGAGATGTTTTACAGCAAGTATACCTTGCTGTTGCTTTCTTTTGTTATAATATCAGCATTGGTCGGTTTTATTATTCACTATCATTTTATTATCGAGACCCGCCTCAACTACCCCAATACAATTGGTCTGGCCAAGTTCTTCGGCTTTTTCACCGGCACCATGTTTCTTTTCATCTATGGGGTGGAACGTTTTCTGGTCAGAAAAATCCTTTATTCCTACGACTCACCCTTTAGTCTGTTTTTAATACCCGTACTGCTTGTCATTGCCTCTATCGCCTCCCTGATTGTAGATCTGCTGGTTGGACAGTCCGCCGCTTTTGCCAGGTTTTCTTTCGGATTTCTGATGATTGCCATGTTAAAAGTAGGTTATGAGACTGCCAATGAATCAATTGAAATGCCTTCACTCAGAGTTTTATTCAGAACCCTCGACCTACGGTTCAGTAATTCAATAATTCCCCGGCTTGAAGGTTCGTTCCGGATGGTGTCGCTGATACTTGCCGGGTTAGTCCTGTCGGCCTTACTGATGCTGAACCTGGGCAGAAGTCTTTTTATAAACCTGACCATGCTGGTACTGATATTGATATGGATACCCTTTGGGATAATGCTGGTGAAATCATATCAGAATGCACTCAGGGATACTATCCGACGGTTGAAATCGAGTAAGCGATCAATTGAGCAGGAATTGCTCAATATCGACGAAAAAACGCATACCCTTATCAACAGCAACGATCCGGTTAAATCGGTTAATACACTTTCCATAATTGAACGTCTTGAACCCCTGACGCATGAGAAGCACCTGGTTTCTTTATTATCTACAGAATCGGCAGAGTTACACCAGTATCTGCTCAGGAGAATTGATGAAAATGGCCTGTTAAGTGCGTTGCCACAATTGAAGGAATTGCAGCAAACTAAACAGCAGAAGCATCAGAACGGGTATTTGCCAAAACTGATTAATCGTTTTGAAATAAAACTAAGCGCAGGTTCCTCCATAAATGCCCTGGAAAATTTGGTGTACTCAAAAACGCTTACCGACAGAATTCTTGCTGCTGAAATAGTCGGCAATTCCGACCACATGGAATGGGGTGATCATTTATTACAATTATCACGCGATATTGAACCTGATGTCAAGCTTGCATCGGTTAAGGCTATGGCCCGACTGGGAAATCCAAATCACAGTTATGCCTTAATCGGTTATCTGACTACGCCTGTCTATTATCCTTATGCTTTCGAAGCGTTGGTAAAAATTGGTGATCCGGCTTTGCCGCTGATGGAGCAGATGTTTTTGCTGCCCGATGCCGACAACTTCCTGTTATCGCGAATTGTAAGAATATATGGAAAGATCGGAACCCCTGCTGCCATTGATTTATTGCTGAGCAAAATTGAAAACCAAAACAGGATCATCTCGAGACAAGCCTTGCTGGCTCTTCGTGAAGCCAAGTTCCAGGCTACTTCAGGAAATATCAACCGTATTCTGAACGATATCGTCAGACTGATCAATGCCATGTCGTGGAATTTTGCCGCCTTTGGCAGTATTTATAAATCAACCCGGTTTGTCCTGTTGAAAGAAGCCCTGCAATCGGAAATCAAAGATAACTATAACACGCTCTATCATATGCTGGCACTGGCCTACAATCCTACATCCGTTGGAAATATCAAGAATATGTTGATGGATGGAAGTGATACTGACATCAGCTTTGCAATCGAACTGCTCGATCAGGTAGTGAATGAGGAGATCAAACAGGTATTCTTCCCTGTTGTTGAGAACATCTCTGTCAAAGAACGATACAAACAACTCCAGTATTTCTTCCAGGCATCCAAAGAGCCTCCTGAAAAACTAATTCAGGATATCATTACCCGGGATTTCAATCAGATATCTTTATATACCAAGTCATGTGCTATTATTAGTTCACTCCTCCTGGAAAAAAATCTGCCCGACCTTGAAATCACAGCCAGTATATTCCACCCCAGCCAATTAATCAGTGAATCTGCAGCTTTTGTACTGCACCGAATCAATCCCGAAAAACTGGAGTCGGTATATTCCCGCCTGGAACCTGCCTATTGTAACGAAATACGATCGGCACTTTCCCAGATCAATCTTGGAATTCCCTATTTATTGATCGATCGGATCGGATTCATCAAAAAATCCGAGAAAATGCAGGATATCTCGGAAGATATACTCTTTGAAATAGCACGATCGCTTGGATTCCACTTCCTGAATAAAGGTGAAGAATTTCTGATCAAGCGTGAAGATGTGCATTATGCTTTTATGATCATCATTGAAGGAACTGCACAAATAAATAATTCTTCGGGTAAAGTGTTTACCTTTGGGAAAAATGATATAATTTACAGCGATGTTTTTGTTGAAGACAATACGTTTTCGCTTCGGGCACTGTCCGATCTGAGGTTCTACAGCCTTGAACAGGAAGTGCTCAATTCATTAATGTTTGATTTTATTGATTTCAGGAATTCAATACTTGAGATGATTGAGGAAGCCTAAGTTACACAAGGAATGAGTTTCGAACATGACATATTTATTGGTTACGCGGCTGCCAACGGTAACGAGAACAAACTCACCACTGAATGGACACTGAAGTTTTGTGAATATCTGTCCATACTGATGAACCGGCTATTTGAAAAAAAGCCGACCATCCTGCTACACGATGACCTTCGTGCACGGCAGACTATGCTCGGGGAGAACATTCGGGATGTATTTGCCAATACGGCCGTTTTTGTGACTATCCTGTCACCGGAATTCACCAAATCGCCAGTCTATCTGAATGATCTTGAGGAAGTGTTCAAAAGTGCCTATCACGGAGTTGATGATGTGGACCACAGAAAAACCAGGATTTTCAAGGTTAACGTCAGTCCGTCAGTTAACGATCTCTTCGATTGTCTGAAGGATGAACAAAGTTACAACTTCTTTGAAATCAATCAGTACAGTAAAAAACCGGTTACTTTTGAACTCAACCGGAAGAATGGTCCGCATGAAAAATTCTGGCCGAAACTGGTGGACCTTGCCTACGATATTGCCGAAACGCTGAAGGAATTGTCCGGAGCCAATGAAGAAACCGGGCACAGGCTTGAAATCCCCTCGGTATTTCTCGCAGAGACCAGTTTCGATCAGACCGAAAACAGGGACATGCTTAAAAGGGAATTGCAACACTTGGGTTTCCGGATTATGCCCCTGAAACCCATACCTGAAGAGGCAGAAAAAGCAAAGGCAGTTATTGATCAGATTCTCAGGCAGTCATTTATGACAATACACCTGCTTGGAGCATGGTATGGCGATTTTATAAAAAATTCAAAGTATTCTTTCATTGATTTCCAGATTAAGGCTGTTAAGGATTTCAACGCTGTCAAAGAAAATACCCATAAACCCTACCAGGTCATTTGGATACCGAATGACATTAAACTAACCGATCAGCGTCAGGCACTTTACCTTAAGCGGCTGAAACGCGATGAGGCACAGCACCTTACAGAGATTGTTGAAACTCCGTTTGAGGTGTTTAAAACCATTTTGAATTCCAGGCTGAAGGAACTCATTCATCCTGAATCCAAACCTCTGGCCGAAAAGAATAAGTTATATGTGATTTATGAAAAGGCTTCTTCCAACAGGATGAATGAATATATAAACCAATTGCAGTCCCGTGGATTTGAAATCTTGGAATCCGGCGATAATGGTGAGGATTTCTTTCCCCTGTCAACGCATATATATAATCTTCTTTCAGCAGATGCCGTGTTGATCTATAAGGGCGACAGCACCATGGACTGGCTGAACAGCAAAATAAGAGACCTGGTTAAAGCTCCGGGATATGGAAAGAATAAGCCATTCCGGGCAGTTGAGATCATATCGATGCAGAAGACAGCTGATAAATCGCTGTTGTTTTTGAAAAACATACCCGTGAACTGGGATGAAGAAATTAACCACGATGTGATTAATCATTTTATCGATCATTTAACAAAGAAATGACAGAGAATCCTACCCGACATATTAAAACCAATACCCTCACCCTTGCAAATCCGTTCCCGGGATTACGTCCTTTCAGCACTGAAGAGAGCCATCTTTTCTTCGGCCGTGAAGCTCAAAACGAAATTGTCCTCGGATACCTAGCCAGAAACCGGTTTGCTGCAGTTACCGGTGCCTCGGGAAGTGGCAAATCCTCCATGATATATTGTGGTCTTATCCCTGCTCTGTATGGTGGATTTATTACCGATGCCGGCTCGAAATGGAGAATCATTACTACCCGTCCGGGCAACAGTCCGGTTGAAAACCTTGCCGAAGCTATTGCTGCGAGTGAAAGAGAGGGTAAAAATAACATTGATTTCAGCATCGATACGCAGATTCTCTATACCATCCTCCGGCACAGTTCATTTGGTTTGGTGAACGCCGTTAAGCAAATCAAGCTTTCAAGAAGAGAAAACATTCTGCTGATACTCGACCAGTTCGAAGAGTTATTCCGCTTTAAGGAAAGCAGAAAAGACAGTACAGTAGTCAATGAGACCGAAGCCTATATTAAACTGCTGGTAAATGCTATCAAACAAAAGAACCAGCCCATTTATGTAGTACTTACCATGCGTTCAGACTTTATTGGTGAATGCTCCCAGTTCCAGGAACTTACGAAGCTTATCAACAAAAGTAATTTCCTCATCCCGCAGATGACCAGAGAGGACTTCAAAGAAGCCATTACCGGTCCGCTGGCTGTTGGAGGAGCTGAGATTGATCCACAGTTGCTTCAGAATTTGCTGAACTCCATCGAGGATAAAAATGATCAACTGCCTGTTTTGCAGCATGTAATGATGCGAACCTGGGAGTTCTGGACCCGGAATAATGAGCCGGGTATACCGCTTCGCAACCGTGATTACGAAGTGGCCGGCAGAATCGAAAATGCACTTTCGATGCATGCTAATGAGGCATTTGAAGAGCTCACCGATGAGGGGAAGAATATTTGCAAGGCCATGTTTAGGTGCCTGACCGAAAAAGGTACCGATAATAAAGGTATCCGACATCCAGCCACTGTCAAGCATATCGGTGAGATAGCCCAGGTAGCTGACCAGAAAGTTATCGATGTGGTGAACAAGTTTCGGGCAAAAAGCCGGTCTTTCCTTACCCCGGGAGAAGAAGTACTTATTGACAGTGATACCATCATCGATATTTCACATGAAAGCCTCATGCGCATCTGGGATAAGCTGAAATCCTGGGTGGATGAAGAATTTTCTTCGGTACAAATGTATTTGCGGCTGGCAGAAGCTTCATCACAATACCAGATAGGGAAAACCGGTTTATGGCGTCCGCCTGATCTGCAACTTGCACTGAACTGGAAAAAAACGCAGCAACCAACCCTGGCATGGGCGAAAAAATATAATCCGGCTTTCGAAAAAGTAATTGTATTCCTCGATGCCAGTGAGAAAAAGTACCTGCAGGAAGAGCAGAACAAGGTCAGGTTGCAGCGCATGGAGCTCAACCGGACCCGTAAATTTGCTGTTTCCAGTCTGTTTGCAGCCATTGCTTTTCTTTTTATTTCCGTTTGGGGCTTCCAGCAACGCGGAGAAGCAATCAGGAGGGCCAGAGAAGCGGATTCCTCGAGGGAAGAAGCTGAATACCGGAAAAAGGAAGCTGACAGCCTGCGTGTTCTGGCTGAAGGAAAGGCCAGTCTGGCCGATTTTGAAAAATGGGTGGCACAGATGAATGCCGATTCTGCGGACAAAGAACGAACCCTGGCTTTTCTGCAGTCAAAAATTTCAGAGCAGGAAAAACTCATTGCTTATCAGCAGGCTGAGGAAGCATCAATAAGAAGCGCCCAATATCAGAAAGAAAAAGAGGAATCGGAAAAAACAGCGGAAAAGGCCATTGAACAACAGACTGTCACTGAAAAGGAAAAAAATCTGGAATTTCAGAAACGCATGCTTTCAATAGCTCAAACCATGTCGGGAAAAGTTTCCCAGGTTGACGATCGGAACTTAAAGGGTTTACTTGCTTATCAGGCCTTTCTTTTTAACAGGGATTACGACGGACAAGCTGACCATCCGGATATTTACAGTGCACTTTACCATGCCCTTGCCGGTTTTAACGGAGAGAACTATAACGGTATGCAGGGACATGACGGCGCCATCCGGTACATGGCGTTTTTACCCGGATCCAATGTGTTTTACAGTTCGGGAGTTGACGGCAAAATTCTTCGCTGGGATCTTAATGGTAATGTAAAACAATACCACACCCTCATCAACAATAACTTTATTAACCGCAGTCTGACCATCAGTCCCAACGGCCGCTGGCTCGCCTGCGGTACAACGTCAACAGGTATTCAGTTGTTTAATCTGAATACCGGTGATGTCACACCTGAATTATTGGAAGGACATAAAAGCTGGGTGGATGCCCTTGTTTTCGCACCCGACAGTAAAGGATTATTCTCCAGCAGTACCGATAAATCCATTATATACTACGACCTGATTGAAGGTACCAGAAGTGTTTTCATTACCATGGCCAGTACAAAGGTAAGATGTATGGCCGTTTCACCAGCCGGCCGCTTTTTATTCGGAGGTACCGACGATGGCAAGCTACTTCGGTGGAATATTGATACCAAAGAAGAAACCGTGATTTATAATTCACCCGGCAATACTATTTTTGCCGTTTCCATAAACTCAACCGGTTCACGGATAGCCTTTGTGGATAAGAAAGGATCCCTAAGGATTGTCGATGCCCGTACCAACAACATTTTAAGATCTGTGACAGCCCACTCCGGGCGAATAATGGATGTAAAATTCAGTCCAAATGACCGTCAAATCGCTACGGCAAGTGTTGATAAAACTGTTAAGATATGGGATGCTAACAATTTGTCCAACCGGCCTGTTACGATTAACAAGCACGAGGATTTTGTCCTGTCTGTTGCTTTCAGTCCCGATGGAAATTACCTGGTTTCATCGGGCGATGTTCCCGACAATAAACAGATCCCCTTTCTCTATTACTGGCCCACACACGCCTCGGCAATGGCAGAGCAAATGTGTGGAAAACTGAACCGCAACCTGACACAGCGTGAATGGGAAACCTATGTAAGTTACGATATTCCATTACAAAAAACCTGTCCAAACAAATAAACAATGCCACTTTATTTACCCCGACAATCCGTTGCTCTTAAGATAACCTTATTTCTTGCAGGTTTGTTTCTATTATTTCAAAACAGTCTTTACAGTCAGTCGGATTGCACAGCCAAAATCCAGGAGGCCCAGAAGTATTATAACCTGGGTATGATTGAAGAAATCCCGCAAATGCTGGCGCCCTGCATGGAGGAGGGATTTACCCGGATACAGAGAATTGAAGCCTACAAACTGATTATCCTTTCTTACTTATTTGACGACGACCAGTTTGAGGCCGAAAAAACCATGATTGAATTCCTCAAGAAGTATCCGGAATATGAGATCATGCCCAATGATCCTATAGAGTTTGTCTATCTTTTTGAGTCATATCGTACCACCTCGGTATTCTCCATTGGTTTTACAGTGGGTTTCAACCTTACTGATCCCAGAATCATAGAACCATATACCCTGCTGGACCTGTCCCATACAACCACGAAAAACTCCATGAGGCCTGGTTTCAATGTGGGATTAGGTATCAGCCGATACATCAGCCGTAAAATGTTACTGAACCTGGAATTCAATTTCGTTTCCAACAATTATAGTTTTTTCGATGAAATAAGCATAACCCAAGGAGGAACCCAGGCAATCAATTCGGTAACCTATACCGAAAGACTTAATAAATTTGAATTGCCGGTAACTCTTACCTATGATTTTGACATTAAAAAGGTTCATTATTTTGTCCGTGCAGGAATCTCAGTGGCCAAACTTACCGGCAGCACCGGAAATCCCATACGCAAATACGCTGAAGAGCTGCCGCCTGAATCAGGGGGATCCCAGGATATCAGCAGTTACCGTAAAAATCTGATGTACGGTGGTATTATAGGTGCAGGTATACGGTACAAAGTCCCGAGGGGCATACTGAGTGTTGACCTCAGGGCGAACATCGGCCTGAATAACATTGTCAGATCGGACCGGCGTTACAAGAATCAGAAACTTATGACGAAATACTATTACCTCGATGATGATTTCTCAATCAATACATTTTCTTTATCGGCCGGATACTATTTCTCGTTTTACAAGCCTAAGAAACAGCGTTAATCATGAAAAAAATCCTGTATATATCTCTGGTTATTCCCCTACTGTTAACCACAGGGTGTTTTGACGAAGAGGAAATTTCTTCCGAACAAACCCAGTCTTTTGTCAAATTCTTTAACAACTATCCCATATTTTACGGAGTCGATGCAGAGCAGGTGCCTGGTTCAGGCTATGCCCTTCTGGGAACGGTAGAAGAGCCTGTTACCGGAAACACTGAGATCTGTCTGTTAAGGACCAATGAGTACGGAAACACCATTGACTCCGCAAGGTATTATGGCCGTTCATTGGATGATAAGGCATACAGGTTGCGGGTTTTATCCGATGGCGGTTTTGCGATCCTTGGCTCCTCGCAGAATCCGGTCACCGGAAAACAGGAAGTATTTTTTATCCGTACCAATTCAGTTGGTGATATAATATGGACAAGGACTATCGGTAACACATTGAACCTGGAAGCTCTGGACTTTGAGATCGACCATTCCGGATCTTTCATTATGACCGGCTATGTGGAAAACAGTACTCCGGCAACCAATAAACAGGTTTGGATATGGGCCATTGATCAAGACGGAAATAATCCAATGTGGTCAGCCAAAATCTATGGAGCTGAAAAAGATGATGAAGGCAGGCATATTCAGATTATGGGCGACGGAGGCTATGTCATAACAGGTGTTACCAGCAGCTATCCGTCAGGCACTCCAGTAAGTCATGCTTTCCTGTTAAGAACAAATTCCAGCGGTTTGTCAAGCGGATTTGATCCTCTTCCCTCAACCGAGAATGAGGAAGGTAACTGTATAAGGATCCTTGACGCTGAAACATTCCTTATCCTGTGCACGGTGAAATCAACAACATCAGTATCGGGAGCTGATATCAGGCTTAAAAAGGTTCAAAAGATACTACCGTTTGAACCTGAGTTAATCTGGGAAAAAACATACGCAAATCCGGGAAACGACATTGGACAATGTCTGCTGACGGAGGGAACGTCGATTTTTATACTTGGAACAACTGCCACAGCCAGCACCAAAACCGCCATATCGCTGATTTCTACTGATAGTGAAGGTAACAATCCTGTGTATTCTATTTTTGGACTGGAGACCCAACTTTCCGGAAGTTCACTTGAATTTACATCCGATAACGGTTTTATAATCTCCGGCACCAATAAGTTATCTGAAAGCAGTGCTTCCGCCACACTCATTAAAACCCGCCCAGACGGCTCATTATAAGCATAGTAGATCTATTCTGTTCTGTTGGCTTATTAAAACAGGTGTTTCAATTGTTAATTTATGCAGTTCATCAAATAGTTGCTGTACGATACAGTGTATTTTTTTAACTTTGTAAATATCAGATAAAACAGTATTTGATCAAACCGTTGAGTTTTTTCAGAACAGCATTATTGGTAATATATCAAAAACCAACACAAACATGGTGTCTTTTCAATTAATATATCATACCATGAAAATCCAAGCAAAATCATTACGGGTAATCCGTTATCTGTGTTTAATATGTTTAATGAGCATTGGTTTTAGACTAACAGCTCAATCGCCGGTTATTTCTGATATTCCTGATCAGAAAATCGATGAAGGTCATGTTTTTACAGCTATTAATCTGAATGAATTCGTTGAAGACCCCGACAATATCAATTCTGATTTATCTTGGTCATATTCTGATAATATTGACCTGCTAGTTTCTATCGAGGATAGTGTTGCTTTGGTTTCAGTTCCAAATACTAACTGGTTTGGAACTGAGACTATTACTTTTACTGTTGAAGATCCTGCTCTGAATAGTGACAATGATAGTGCCGTTTTTGTCGTTAATCCAATCAATGATCCGCCAGTAGTTTCTGGTATACCCGATCAGACTATAGATGAGGGAGAAACCTTCCAACCTGTTGATCTTGAAGATTATGTGACAGATGTTGACAATACACCCAATGAGCTAGTATGGTCGGCCAGTGGTAATTCAAATCTTACAGTTGAAATTGAAGATGGAAATATTGCCATGATTACCAATCATGACGACTGGACCGGTACGGAAAACATTGCATTTACTGCGAAGGATCCTGGTAATGCAAGCGATTATGACGATGCCCTCTTTACCATAAGGGATGTTAATTCTCCACCATCAGACATTTCACTTGCCCCGTCCTCCGTTGCAGAGAATCTGCCGGCAGGTACCGAAGTAGGCACTTTCACAACCACTGATCCCGACGTTGAGCTCGCTTTTACCTATCAATTGGTTTCAGGGGACGGCAGTGCAGATAACGGCAGTTTTAATATAACCAATGATAAGCTAATCGCCTTAATTTCTTTTAATTATGAAGTCAAATCTTCTTACTCCATTCGTGTAAGATCAACAGATGGCGCAAGTGAATTCATAGAGGAGACTTTTACCATATCCATTATCAACGTAAATGAAAATCCGGTGGCGGTCAATGATGCCTATACGGTGGACGAAGGGGGCACATTAACCCAAAGCGCACCTGGCGTGCTGGATAACGATACCGATCCCGAATCGGCTTCCCTTACTGCCTCCAAGGTAACCGATCCGCTAAACGGCACGCTTACCCTGAATAACAATGGTTCTTTTACATACATACACAATGGCTCGGAACCCACCAGCGATGCTTTCACATACAGGGCCTTCGACGGAACCAATTACAGCAATAATGCCACGGTAAACATTACCATTACACCGGTTAATGATCCTCCGGAAGCTTCTAATGTTAACATTAACCCGTCGGACCAGCGTATCGGGATCATCAATACCGGATCGTTCACCTTTTCCGATCCCGATGGCGATGGTCAGGGTGCCCACCAGTATAAATGGTACCGTGCCACCAATTCCTCCGGCAGTGGCGCTGTTACCATCACAGGCGCCACCGGCATTACTTACCGGCCCGTGAAAGCCGACGGTGCCAAATATATATGTTTTGAAGTCACACCGGTGGATGAGCACGGTCTGGCAGGAATACCGGTAAAAAGTTCGTTCAAGTATATCAACAATTCACCAACTGCCAGCAATGCCCAGATCAGTGCTCCGGGCGTACAGCCGGGACAAACCGTAAGCGGCAGTTTTACATATTTCGATACGGAAGGCAATGCACAGGGAACACCTATCTATCAATGGTATCGCAAAGCAACATCAGCATTTACACCTTCCAGCCCGGGTACACCTGTCGGCACTGAATCCACTTACCGGCTCAAAAACAATGATGCCGGACAATACATCTGGTTTAAGGTAAAACCGGTGGCCCAAACCGGCTCCACACCCGGTGATTCCACATGGAGCAATATTATCGGGCCAATTGGTGAATTCAGCGCTAATATCTCGGGAAGTGCCAGTTTCTGCACAGGTATAACCATGCCAATCACTTTAACAATCAGCGGGGGTGCGAACCCCTATACGGCAACACTGCGCCGGACAGGCAGTACACAGAATAAGGATACTACCATCAGTAATATTGCCAGTTCCCCTTATATCATTAATGTTAAGATCCCCGGAACCTATACCCTGCTCAGTGTAACGGACAAAGACGGAGACCCTGCCACGGTATCCGGCACTCCTGTGGTTTTGCAGCTTTATCCGAAAATAACGGCGACTTTTACCGGAGTGAATGAAATTTGCAACGACGGAAGCAGTACAGCCCAGCTATCATTGGATTTCAGTGCGGGCACCCAGCCATGGACCTTTGTGGTAAGCCGTCTGAGGCCAAATAAATCCCCCATCCCCATGTATTCTGATACCACTTATACCAATATCACCTCTGATCCATTTTATTTCAGCGGAAGAGTATTTCCTCCCACTCCTCCCTATAACAGATCTTTATTCAGGATCAAATCCCTGACCGATGCCAATGTCTGCCCGGGTGACACCACCGGCACAGGTACACTTTCCGTATCGTACAAGCCCTCACCTACAGCTGAAATCTCAGGCATCGACAGCATTTGTCCGGGAGGAACTGCTGATTTGCTGGTAACCCTT
>Ga0256868_10000600_pt1 | contig 20732 bp, 14 predicted proteins | sample RVTome_13_FD_187341 | JGI IMG/M metagenome (GOLD analysis project Ga0256868, IMG submission 187341) | Soil microbial communities from uranium-contaminated site in the Upper Colorado River Basin, Wyoming, United States - RVT92D227 HiSeq ...
TTCTCTTGTAGCCATAATGGCAACAATCACAAAAGTCCTTTAAAGTTAGCTAAAGTAAAAACCAATAACATAAATTGGATCCAATTTTCTCAAAAAGCAACATAAAAACGTTACGCTACCAATTTTTTAATTTTGAATTGTAATTTTGAACTTTTAATTTTTAACTTTGAACTCTGACGATGAAAAAAATAAAAAAACATCGTCAGAAACACCAGATACGCCAGAAACACCAGAACCACAAACAGCTATGTCCAAAGATATGAACGTCTTATCTCATTTCGAAGAGTGATTATGCAGACTCAAAAACGACCATCCCTAATACCAGTAAGGTCAGTAACACCAGTATCGCATCCTACTCCGCAAGACCGTTTCCCTCTCCCCTTGTGGGAGAGGGCAAGGTTGAAAATCCCGCCATAGGCGGGAGAGAGGGGGAAATAGATATATAGTTCCACGGGTATTAAAAAATCAAAAGCTGCCTTCCCCAAGTCCCCCATACCCCCCAATCCCCCCATGTCCAGCCGGACCAGACAACAACCTATTTCGCTGCAGAATTATTGGAAGAATGCTCGCCCTCCTCAAACCATTTCAGCGGATCCAATCCATAGTAGCTTCTCAGTTCCTCGTACAGTTCCGGGTGGATGAGCCTCATCTGTTTTGGTCTCTCAAAGAAAGTTTCGGTAGCTACTGCAAAAAACTCCGCCGGGTTGGTTGCCCCGTAAGCATCCATGGTATCCCTTCTTCCGGAGAGCGTATTCTGTCGCAATCCCGCATATTCCCTGCTCAAGACCCGCGCCCAGGTTTTGTAGCTGGTGCTCTTCCCCAATATCGGCGCTCCGTTCGCGCTCCCGTCCTCCTGATCCAGCTGGTGAGCAAACTCATGCAGAACCACGTTATGCCCAAAAGTTAGATCGATTGCCGCCTTCCTCACAAAATCCCAAGCCAAAACTACCTCGCCCCTGGTCCACGACTCCCCGCCGCGAACGGTCATCTCCTCCGTGTGCTGCATCCCGCTAACGGTTACTTTCTTGGCCACATAAGCGCTCGGGTAAAGCAAAATGCTGTAAAGCGTGGGATAATAAGTGGGCTTGATCCGGTTCAACAACAGGATACACGCCTGGGCAGCAATGGTAACTTTTATCTCGTCGGTTATCTCCAGCCCTCCGCATCCTTCAAAGGTCTTCTCGCCCAAAAATACGTTGATGTGTCCTTGCAGCTCCTTCTTCAGCGGGTCGGGAAGGTAGCGGTAAAGAGCCATGTTCCGGTTTAAGATTTCCTCCCATTCAGGCGGAAAGGATTGGCTCAAAAGCCGCTTGCGCTTTGAGCTGCGGAATAGCGGTTTAACCAGAACATAAAGGAGGAATAATCCTATGAGCGCAATAAGCAGAAAGGTCAATACTTGAAAGGTCACCTTTTATTACCTCCAAGATAGTGAGTCGGATATACCGGGTTTATGATACCATAGCTGGAAGCACCATACACCTGACATTATACTACTCCATTAGGATTCGTCAAGGGAGATATATCCAAAATATCCCTGATTGATTTCTTTAATCCTTGAAATACGACCCGATGTAACTTGAAACAGCCTTGACACGTATAACAAATAGGTTATATTATAGATGTGCTGTTTTACTTGTTTTTCGGTCTTATTTGAATAGGAGGTAGTATGAAAAGGTTAGTGCAGATCTTTGTGATTTGTGTGCTTGCGGCGCTGATGTTCCCGGCTTTTGCGTCCGCCATAGATTTCTCCAGGGGCATGATACTCGACGTCCCACAGGAGGTAATGGAGAGGCAATTCGGGAGAATGCCGGCATCCCAGCTCACCCGGCAGGATAGTATCGATATGGCCCAATATCGTTTCACCGCGGATACGCTTAAAATTCTAGCCATATTGGTGGAGTGGGACAATCGTTTACACACATATCCCAAGGAAACTTTCGACAGTCTGCTCTTTTCGCGAAACGTCTTTCCGGGAGGATCGGTAGCGGATTATTTCTATGAAGTCTCCTATGGGAAAGCGATCGTGGTCGGGCAGGTGATGAATTGGTATAATGCCGGATGGTATACCCCCTACTATGATTTTGAGGATTTATTGCCGGTATTGGATCCGGTCATCGACTACTCACAGTTTGACGGCAACAATGACGGCGACGTGGATGCGGTGGTTTTCGTTCGTACCGGCAACGGTCAGGAAAATTCGCACAACACCAATGACATCTGGTCGTATGCCTACGTTTACCCGCCCGGTTCCGGTCCCGGACCTTTCGACGGAATGTACGTCAACCGATGGAACACTTCCCCGGAGACCAGACCCTTACATAACCCAGCCAATCCCAGGCTTTTCTTAGGCGTTAATGCCCTAAACCGGATTCGTGTTTTTTGCCATGAACTGTCGCACTGTTTTGGAATACCCGACCTGTATGACTACGATGACAAGATCGATACCACGACTTACTACACCCCCAACGATGGCAACGATCACCCGGTGAACGACTGGTGCGTTATGGGATATGCCGGTTATGGTTTGTTCTCCATCGGTTCCGAAATAGCTTCTCATCATTGCGGCTGGAGCAAAAAAGAAATCGGATGGATAACTCCGGTTGTTTTAACCGAGGGGATCCATAACGACATCGTCATACGCAATATCGAAACAACCGAAGACAGCTCGCTATATTTGCTTCCCATAATTCCAGCTGAAGGTGAATATTTCCTTTTGGAGTATCGCGATCCCAATTCCCCCGCTAAGTTCGACAAATTAGATTCGGATTACAGTGTTTTCTTCTGGCCCGCTTTGACCTTTGGATGCGATCCTTTGGATAGGGGTTTGATCATCACCCATGTTCATGACTCTCTTGGCGCATACTATTGGAGAATAAACAGCGGAACGCCGGATTACCCCCACTACACGGTTAAGATCGAGGATGCCGGATATAATCCCAGCCGCGATGCCTACAGCAATCCGGGGGGTTGGGTCTCAGACAGCGCACAGTGGTGGTACCCTTATGAAACCCAACTGGCAGCTTCGTTTTCTTCCGATGTTTCCGGACAAGAAACCTTCGGCTACTATACCAATCCGAGCAGCCGGGGTTATTACGGTCCCTCATGGATTACGGTTAGAGTAGATTCCATCGTGGGTGATAAGCTCTATGCTAATATTCGTATCCCCGGTACATTTTTATCCGGAGACGCCAATTCGAGCGGTGTCACAGATATTGGAGATGTGGTTACTCTGATAAACTATATGTACACAAGTGGTCCTGGTCCTGTTCCGACAGAGGCCGGAGATAACAATTGTGACGGGAAAATAGATGTGGGAGATATAGTCTACCTGATCAACTATTTGTTCAAGAGTGGCTCTGTGCCGGGTTGTCCTTAAAATATCATTTGAATAAAATATTTCCGCACAAGATAGGAACTGGATTATTTTATTAAGACCTTACGAACGAAGTTAGTGTGGCAATCCACAGACTAATTATCTATTCGAAAACTGACCCCTACTATCCTGCCAGCGATCGAATGGTATAACCAAGCCTGTAAATAATATTACTTTATAAATCCGGATCTAGCTAAAGCTTGATACTTCTGTGATCTCGCCATATTCCATCTTCCAATAAGGATCTCATAAATTTCCCTTGACCTCTTAAAATATCGGTCGATATATTCATTCAAATAAATGAACTTTTATCCTGTCCATTCGTAATCATGGATTGATCCATAATTTTGATCAGGAGAAAGCGTGAAAACTTTCAGATGGCTACAAATCAGATTAATCAAATCCCTAATAACATTGTGGATTATAGTAGTTCTTTCTTTATGGTGGAGTACTTCCATCCTGTCAGCCAAAGATTACTCCATCCAATCCGTGATTATTGACGCCCAGCTGGATCCGGATGGCAACATGAGCATAACCGAGAAGAGAACTTATGATTTCAAAGGACACTATCATTGGGCTACCTACTCTCTGCCAACCGGTAATACCGGTGGGGTAGTCGATTTCTCCGTGGGGGAGGAAGGCAATCCCTATTCAAGAAGTTTAGATGAAAGAGCAGGAACTTATACTTACCAGGAAAATCCCGGCTCAATCTCTGCCAAATGGTTCTTTGATGCCCAAAATGAAACGCGTACCTTCATCCTCTCATACCAGGTTCTGGATGTGGTCAAGGTTTACCAGGATGCAGCGGTTTTGTATTACAAGTTTATTGGGACGGGTTGGGATAAAGCTTCGGGCGAGGTGGTGGTTACCATCCATGCGCCAGAATGGGTCAAAAGAGATCAAGTTAAAGCCTGGGCACATGGTCCTTTGTGGGGAACGGTACAGATCAACGAGAATGGTATGGTGAGGGCACAGATTACAGATTTACCCAAAAATACTTTCTGGGAAGCGCGCGCATTATATCCTCTAAGCTATTTCCCCCGGATTAGAGAAATTTCTCCCGAACAGGTGATTCCCAAAATCCTGGCTGAAGAAAAAAGATGGGCGGAGGAAGCAAACGCTAAAAGAGAGGAATGGATAAAGAAGCAGCAGGCGAAGAAAACGCGGAAGAAATATGGTTCTTGGGTGGTTCTGATACTTAGCGGAGCAGGTTTCTTGACAGTGGGAAGTCTTTATCACCGTTACGGTAGAAAGCACCAGGTCCCTTTCCCCGACACCTTTTATTCCGAAATCCCATCCGACTTGTCACCCGCTTTATTGAGTTGTCTTCTATTTCGTGGTCAAATAGGGGGACCGGCATTGGTGGGAACGATGTTGGATTTGGCTCAGCGCGGGTTTCTTAAGATCAAGGAAAGCATAAACCCGGGGAAATTTCTCTTTTGGTCCTTCCAAAGCCGTAATTATACCTTGGAATTTGATCGGGAATTCTATTCCGAAAACAAAAAGAGCTTGCAGCCGTTTGAACATGATCTATTGACCTTCATTTTTAGTGATTTGGCTGAGGGCCGGGATACCATTGATTTTAAGACATTACGCGGAAGCAGAAGCAGGTTTGTCAAATGGTTTAGTGATTGGAAAAAAGGGATAGTGAAGTTAGGGGAAACGCAGGGTTATTGGGACAAAACCAGCATGAGAGCCAGAAACAAAGGAGTAATCATCAGTTTGATCCTGGTAGCAGTTACGGTGATCTCTGCCATGTATATTGAAGAGTGGGCTATAATCTCAGCTGTCAGCGGTGTGGTCCTCTTGATCTTGTCTTTATTTATACCCCGGCGGACTCTGGAATTCGAATTGGAGGCAAAAAAATGGGGGGGATTGAAGAAGTATCTGAAGAAGTATCAATTCAGAGATGCTGTCAGCCCTTTTTTCCTAGAGAACATCAGTAAGTTTTTGGTATATGGAGTGGTTCTGGGTCTATCCAAGGAGGTTGTAAAGAAGGTGGCGGAGATGGTACCACAAGGGCAACAGAACAGCTTTTTCCCCTGGTACGTTGCCAGCCATCCTTATGCCGATTTCTCTTCAGCTGGTTTTGGAGATGCACTATCCTCGCTTATGACTGCAGCTTCTTCTACCATGAGCTCAGCTTCGGGGACCGGAGGTGGCGCGTCCGGAGGAGGAGGGGGTGGGGCGGGAGGCTCCGGTGGCGGAGCGGGATAATCCCCAGACAGTCATTAGTGGAATAAACGGATAAGAGCATCCATAACCGACAGTCCCCAGCCAATACTAAAACAAGTTAATCCGCAAACTGATTGAACGAACAACATTTAGAATTGAGTCTGAAGGAGTGAAGCACAAACCTTCAATATTGCCTGAGCAGGACCAGGTAACGAAAAGGAATTACAATTCAAAGGTAATTATTCTCCAGATAAATCTTCCCACTCGCTATACAATTTTTCCAATTTCAGAGTTACCCCCTCTTTTTCCTGGTTCAATTCCACGAGTTTCTGCCAATCGGTGTAGATGTCCGGAGTGGAGGTTAAGTAATCAATCTCCTCGAGTTTTCTCTCGACATCAGAGATATCCTTTTCTATTTGAAATAGACTTCTCTTTTTCGTTTTGGATCTGCTTTTTTTTATTTCCGCTTGTTTCTTTTTTTCCGCTCTGGCAAGCTCCGATTTCTTTTTTTCTTTTTCTTTTTTTTCTTTTTTCTTCTCTTCGTAATAGGAATAATTACCTAAATATTCCTTCAGACCCGCACCTTCGAAAGCATAAATTCGATTCACGATCTTGTTGAGAAAATAGCGGTCGTGGGAGACCACCAGAATCGTTCCTCCGAATTCCAGCAGGGCATTTTCCAGCACCTCCCGGGAGGCGATGTCCAGATGGTTGGTCGGCTCGTCCAGTACAAGAAAGTTGGGTTTCGACAAGATCAACTTGGCTAAGACCACCCGGCTCTGCTCACCACCGGAAAAACTCTTTATCTCCCGGAATACGTCATCCCCGAAAAAAAGGAATTTAGCCAGATAACTTCGTAACTCAGACGGTAGCAAGCGAAAATTGGCTTTCCATACTTCATCCAAAACCGAGCTTTCCAGATCCAATCCCTCATGCTCCTGGTCGTAATATCCCACATCCAGGTTAGAACCAACCTTGACTTCCCCGGAGGTAAGACTTTCTTTGCTCAAAAGAATTTTCAAAAAAGTGGTTTTACCGCAGCCGTTTGGACCGATCAAACCGATCCGGTCATATCTTTCGATGGAGAAATTGACCTGCTCGAACAGGGTTCTCTCCCCATATTTCTTACCGGCTTTCTCGGTCCAGACCAGCGCCCGGGATGTACGGCCTGTGGAGGAGAAGGACATCTTAATCTTTTTGATTCTGGTTTTCGGTTTTTCCATTTTACCCAGTTTCTCCAGCGTTTTTCTCCTGGATTGGGCTTGTTTGGTCTTCTGCCCGGCGATGTTTCGGCGGATGAAATCCTCGGTACGGGAGATGTATTCCTGTTGGGCTTCATATTCTTTAAGGGTTCTTTCCTGTCTTTCTGCTTTTTGCTCCACATAGGCGGAGAAATTTCCCGAGTATCTTTCCAGGCGGTGATATTCCAACTCCACCACCTCGCTTATTATCCGGTCGAGGAAATACCGGTCATGCGATACCAAAACCACCGTGCCTTGAAATTCCGACAGGTATTGCTCCAGCCATTCGGTTCCCTCGATATCCAGGTGATTGGTCGGCTCGTCCAAAAGAAGAAGATTGGGTTCGGACAAAAGAACCGATGCCAAAGCTGCACGGTTTTTTTCCCCCCCACTCAAAACGTTCAAATTCTTGTCGAAATCCTCTTTCTTGAAACCCAGCCCGTAAAGCACTCGTTCGATCTTGTGTTCAAAACCGTATCCGCCCTGGCTCTCATATTCTGATTGCAGCTTGCCGTAAAGTTCCAAAAGTCTGCCGGGATCGTCGACTGAAGACATTTTATGTTCCAATTCCCGCAGCTGGTCATGAAGCTTCAAAAGCTCCGAAAAGGGCTTGAGCATCTCGTCAAACAAGGTGAGTTCATCCTCCAGCTGGTATTCCTGGCGCAAAAAGCCCAGCTTTAAGTGTTTGCTTCTGATGACCTCTCCTTTATCCGTTTCCAATTCACCGGTGATGATGCGAAAGAGGGTGGTCTTTCCCGCTCCGTTGGAACCGAGAAGGCCGATCTTTCTCCCTTCCTCAATCTGCCAGGAGATGTCACTTAGGACCACATTGGTTCCGTACGTCTTAGTGATATTTTTCAGGTTTATTAAAGTCATAAGATCATCTATGTCTTTCTAGATATGGCTTGATCAGTTTTCATATATTCGAATCCGGTCGATCATAAAACTACAAAAAAAACGCAAGCTATAGAATAACATGCGCCGTTCATTCAGTCAATATCTATCGATATAAAACGGTTACAGATTTTGCTAAACTATTCGGATTAAAATAATACGAGTATCAAGATCAAACTTTAGCCTAATAGTCCAAAATCTTTCAACTTTGCTCCTCTTTCACCACATCCTTCTTTCTGCTTCTGGATAGATACATCTCCACGGCCAGAAGCCCCAGCGCTATCCACAGAACGGTTTTCCAAAGCTCTTTTCCATAGCGGGATTGCAGAATCGATTTCTCAAGATCATCCTGGGGACTGATGTAAAAAACGCTTATGCCCTCCAATTTCCTGTCAACTTCACTCCGTTCTATTTTCTCCTGATCGGAATCCCGGGTGTCGATGTTAACCGCAAATCTATCCACCCCCTTTTCTTCTACGGCAGAGGATCGGGACAGAATATTGTATATGCCGGGTAAAGGGGTATCTTCTATCCTCACCATAAGCTGGTCGGTTTCTTCGCCAGCGGAAAAAGACGGTTGCAAGGCGACTCTTCTCATTGAGGGATCGACCAGCTCAATCCCTTTGCCGGCTAAATCCACCGGAAGCTCGCGTATGATTTTGGCATCAATCAGTATCTCCTCATCCAATCGGGAAAGATCGGAACCGAGATATTCCACCGATCGATTGATGAACGGAACGAAAAAAGGATGTATCACCAGATCGCCTTCGCTTTCCCCCAAAGGAGCAGCCAAAAGCAATATTTTTCCGGTACCGAAACTTTTTTCCAAGAGCGCGGGTGTTCCCGATTTGAAGCGGGCTGTAGTATTTATGTTTCCACCCTCTGGTAATTGGAAAATGGAGAAGAACTTTATCTCAGGCAGTTTATCCTTTTCCACCTGACGGTAAACCTGAAAGATGGGATGATCTAAATCGAAAGTTCCCAGACTGAAAAATCCACTCATGCTCTTGGTAAGAGCTAGCGGGGCAGTTAGGCTCAGATCGAAAAACGGCTTTATTATCTTTTGGGAATAGAACTCCGGATCGATGTTATCTCCCAGGATAAAAAATACACCCCCTCCCCTGTGGAGAAATCTTTCCAGATTGGCCAGCTGAACATCGGACAGCCGGGAAAGGTTGGAGAAAACGATCACCTGATATTGATTGAAATCGACTCCGGGTAGTTCGTCATTGCTGACGGAAGTGACTTCTTTAGCAGCCTCGCTTGAATTCTGCGGATTTAAGGCTAAGCTTAAATAGCGGGTGTCTCTCTCGTTTTCCCCCACCAGAAGGACTTTCATCTTCTCCGGTATCCTGAAGGTAAAGTATCTCCGATTATCTATCATCAGATCGTCATCCGTCAATTCAAAGAACCCGGTGTGAATTCCCGCCTGTTCCACCATCGCGCTAAACTTCACCGTTGATTTTCCGCCTTTTTCGATGTCCGTATCGGTTTGACTGACCCGTTTCCCATCCAGGTACAATCCAACCAACAACTTAGTCACTGGCTGTGAGGTGAAATTCTCAATCTGAGCAGATAATTGAAATGGTTTTGCCGGCTCGATCAACTGATTGCCGAATTCTACCTTTTCAATACATAAATTCTGCCTTTCCGAAGGTGAAACATCCACCACAAAGAGTTTTACTTTTTTATTTTCCGAAGAAATAAAACCGGGCTGAAGGGTTGACCACCCGGATTTTTCCATATCGGTGATCAGATAGATCTCCTGATTTAAGTTTTTTGAATCCTTTAAGAGCTGGTAACCTTTCTCCAGAGCTGCTCCGACGTCGGTGATATCGGCAGAAAGTTCGGTTTCATCGTCCATAGATTCTGCCAAGTGTTTGAAATCATAGGTGGGTTGGGGAGTTATCAGCCGGGGTTTCGAATTGAATAGGATCAGGCTGGCCTCATCCCCCTCCTTGAGTTGACTTAGGATGTTTTTAGCTTTATCCCTGGTCGTTTTGAAAATCGGCCCGTCTTTGGTTTCGTAACCCAGACTGTAGGAATTGTCCAGAAGTACAACCACGGAGGTTTTGGCGTGAGCTCCCACCCGGGTGGCGAAACTTCCTTTTATAGCGGGACGAGCAAAAGCCGCCACGGCTAGGAGGATAATCAAACTGCGGATGATAAGCAGGAGATACTCCTTGATCTTCACCCTTCTCATCCGGGTTTTCTCCAAAGACCTTAAGAAAAGAAGCGAGCTGAAAAGGATCTTTTTCACCTTCTGCCGGTTGAATATATGAATCAACAGGGGAAATAATACGGCAATCCCCGCTACGATTAGTATGATCGGATTAAGAAAATTGAACATGATTTTGATTTCACCTTTATCACATTACCTTTCCCATTTCTAAAACGATTCTAAATGCCAAGATTCAATTTTGATTTCCGGATTTTGAACTTTGCATCAAAAGCTTCTGTGCTTCTTTCTTTTCCTCATACCCAGACGGAATATTGGATACCTCCCGGAAATACTCTTTGGCTTTGGCTTCATCTTTTTTCCGCTGGTACGCCTTCCCCATAGCCAAAAGAATTTTGCCACGATAGAACGGTTTATTTTCCAAAAACTCAGCTATTTTATAAAAGTTGATAGCGGAATCCGCATCGCTTTTGTTAAAATAGGCTTCACCCAGTTTTAGATAGGAGATGGGATTATCCGGAAATTCCACCACGAATCGTCTGCCATAGAAGAGAGCCTTGTCGAAGTTTACCTGAGCTAGTTCGGCTTCACCCAGCTTCTGGTATATGGTTCCTAGGTTGGAACAAATCTCTACGTGGTTTTGACTGCCCAATTTCGACGTTTCCACCCTCTCCAAATTATCTTTGGCTGGCTGCAAGTCCCCGGTGATGGTTTGCACTTCTGCCAGCTTGATACGGGCATCCACATAAGTTGAATCCAGGGAGATCACCCGGAGGTAGTACCTTTTCGCCTTTTCGTAATCGCCCCGGATGCTGGCAATATTCCCCAGTATCTGCATGTACTCCAAGTTTGAGGTATCGGCGGAAAGCACCTGCAGATAGTATTTTTCAGCCTGATCATAATCCCCCTTCAGATAATATACATAAGCCAAACTGCGAAGGATACCCGGATCGTTGTTGCCGAATAGACTTAACATGTCACCATATAGTTCAATGGCGTCGTCGAAATGTCCGTTAGTGGTCTTCATACTGGCCAAGTAGTAGAAATCGGAGATACTGTCTTTCTGGGTTTTAATATAGGAGAGCCACTCTTTTTCCAGGGCAGATAGGTTCTTCTGATAGACTTCCTGGATGACCTGATCAAGGGTTAAATCCGTGGCTTTTTGGTATAGGAGTTTGAATTTATCCAGATCGTAGGATTTAACCAGAAATCTCACGAAGGAGCTGGCTTCCCAGAAAGCAACCTCCGGGGGTTGTTTCCGGTAATTCCGGGTCAACTCCAGCTGGCTTAGGGAAATCCATTGTTTGGAGGCTATCAGCTTCTTGGTGTAATAATGGGAAAGGGAAAAATAATTACTTATCCCTTCCGCCAGCATCGGGGGAGCATATCCCCACAATCGGTAGAACAGAAGAAAACCAATGCTGGGAGAATCCAGGCTTTTCTCGAAGAGAGTATAGATGGTGTAAATCTTATTCTTGGTTGGATCCAGACCCATATTAAACCGTTGGTCCCATACTATCTCATTAACATGGTAGGGGAGAAGATAATACTCCATCCGATCCATAGCCGGTTGGGTGAAGCCGAAAGTTTCCCGGAAGCGGTTGTATTCGGTCTCGGTATGTCCCTTTATGGTGGACCATTGTAGATCGGCCAGTGAGTTTAAGATGTAACGGTAGAAAAAATGAGAGCTGGGGAGCTCGTCCCATTCATCTTTTTCTTTGATTCGGGTGTCGAGATCGCATTCCAGGGGGGGGAGATCAACTATACGGGGGGTAAGATAGACTTGAAAAACTCTTCCGGTTTTGACATTTATTTCACCCAAGAGAAACGGTAGATTATCCTGGGCTAAAACCTCCTTCAAAATAGTCTGTGGTTGAGGGGGGAGGGTGATTAAAACCAGGTTCAGTACCACATTTTCGCTATCCACTACGGTGGCAGTGGTGGTCAAAGTGAAATTCGCCTGAAAGGAAGCGGTCTCCAATCCGTTATGCAGCTTGATTTTCCTCTGATCGATGAGTTTGAAACTCGAACTGTCGCCAGTGACGCCCTCTTTAATGGCGATGTCTAATTGTGTCCCGGGCTCACCTGATGCGATTCTGAAATTCAGGATGAGAAAAAACGAGAGAAAGACTAAGCCGATTTTAAATTTCATCTTGTTCATATTGACCTTAACCTTTTTCGTTCGAATTTTATCATAAAGATAAAAATACGAATTTTCTTTTGAACTGCGGTGGATTACTTAGCTAATTTTCTTAGCAAATTCAGATTCTTTTGATCCTTTTCGGTTCCACTTTCCTTTGGAGTTTCGAGTATCTTAGGTATCTTTTCCCATCTGGAATCGTTCATCAATAATCGAAATCCTTCCAGTCCGATCTTGCCTTCGCCGATATGTTGGTGTCGGTCCACCCGGGAATTTAAATCCTTCATGGAATCGTTTACATGAAACACCTTAAGTCGTGAAATACCAACAATTTTGTCGAACTCCTTGAATGTTTCCTCGTAACTCTCTTTGGTTCGAATATCGTATCCGGCAGCGAAAGTATGGCAAGTATCGTAACATACCCCCAGTCTCTGATTATCCTTCACCATCTCGATTATATCTGCTATCTGTTCGAACCGGAAACCGATGGCGGTCCCCTGACCAGCAGTAGTCTCTAAACATATTTTAACCTTGTAACCTTTGGTCTTTCGATGAAGCCAGTCGATGGAGCGGACGATTCTCTTTATCCCAGCTTTTTCTCCCGTTCCCAGGTGCGAACCCGGATGCATCACCAGATAGGGGAGAACCAAAAGCTCCGCTCGTTGCAGCTCGATCAGCATCGACTCCAAAGACTGCTGGTATATGTCTTCCTTGGGAGAAGCCAGATTTATCAGATAACCATTATGCCCCACCACCGGAGAAATCTTGGTCTTCTTTTGATTTTCGAAAAATTTCTTTACATCTTCCGAAGAGAGTTCCTTGGCTTTCCACTGGTTGTTGTTTTTGGTAAAAATCTGAATGGCGGTGCATCCCAGTTCTTTTCCATAAATAAGCGAGTTGTAGACTCCACAAGATATGGACATGTGCGCGCCAATTAACAGTTTTTTTGTCATTACCTTTTCTCCGAAGTGTGGCATGGTGGGAGCCCTGCTTACAGGAAATGATTATTAACCTATCATATAAAGGCTTGTTTGCGCGCTGTTCCTTTCAGCGGTGGACAGCGAACTGTTGAACGCGGACATCTTACCCCAATCTCTGCCTTTTGCTCAAGTAGGAAAACAGAGCATAATCGAAACTGACGGAAGTATCCAAAAGCACATAATCGATTAAGCTTTCACGGCATTGAAGGGTGTACTTGCTTACCAGTTTCTTGAACCTTTCGATATATTCTTTTTTGATCTGCCAGGGGGAGGTCATCAACTCCTCATCGGTCTCCAGATCCTTGAAGATGGCCAACTCCGGAAAGGAGAAGGTGCGTTCCCTCGGATCCAGTACATGAAAAACGATAACCTCATGTTTTTTGTGCCGAAAATGCTTCAGCCCGTTTATCACCTTATCCGGATCGTCGAAAAGATCGGAAATCAAGATAATCAGTCCTCGTCTTTTGATCCTCTCCGCCATCTCGTGCAGGGCAGAGCTTATGTTGGTGGTCCGGGAGGGGGTGACTTTATTTAGTTCCTGAAGGATCACGTGCAGATGACTTCTCAAAGCAGATTTGGGAGGGATGTATCGGTTTATCTTCTGGTCAAACATGACCAATCCCACGGAATCCCTCTGTTTCAGCATGAGGTAAGAAAGGGCAGCAGAAAGATAACTGCCATATTCCAGTTTGTTGAGGCCGTTGGAACCATACCCCATGGAGCCGGAAGTATCCATCAGGATATAGGCTTTGAGATTCGTCTCCTCCTCGAACTCTTTGATGAAGAAGCGATCGGTTTTGGCATAGACCTTCCAATCGACGTTTCGCAAAGGATCGCCGGGCATGTATTGCCGGTGTTCAGCAAACTCCACGGAGAATCCGTGATAGGGGCTTTTGTGCAAACCGGCGATGAATCCCTCCACCACCAACCGAGCTTTGATCTCCATTCCGGACAACTTGGATACCACATCCGGTTTTAAAAATCTGCGGTAGTCTTCTGGCATAAGTGAGAAAAAGGTAAAATTAAAAATCTAAAATGCAAAATCACTATTCGGAATTCAATAATAATAATCGCTGAATCAAAGAGTTAATGCTCGAAATTACGTCTTTCAAATTCATTTAACGGTAAAATCTTCATTTTATAATCATGCTACGTTGTCCACATGGGGGAACTTACAAGATATCAATATTTTTAGGATATTATTCCACTATCTTCTTTTGTAAGTTATCCGCCAGTCCAGAGCCAAAGCTTCTAAGAATCTTGAGTTCCTCCTCAGCCTTTTCCTTCTCTCCATTATAGACATAAACCATCCCTAAGTTATAATGTGCCTTTGCGTTAAAATGATTTAGCTCAACCACTTTCTTAAACTGCTGAACGGCTTGATCGTAATCTTTCTTAGATACGTAGATTGCTCCTAAGTTCATATAGACTTCCGCATAAGACGGATTAAGCTTAAGTGCTTCTTGATACTCTTCGATGGCTTGGTCCAACGAACCTTGATTGTGGAATTCAAATCCTTTTTTGTAATGCTTCTGCGCTTGTTGTTCTTTGTTACTGCAACTTACTGATCCAAGTATCAACAGAAAAAGAAGAAACAGTTTGAAAGCATTTGTCCGTATCATCAAAACTTCCCCTCACGTTTTCAGTGATTAAACTGGTATCGAAGTTCTACTTCTGGGGAATTTTCCGGAACTCACCATCGTACCTCGAGTCTCGAGTGATTCGCCAAGCTCACCATCATAACGAGTCTCGAAATCGACTTAAGATCTTCGATAAATTTCGGGTAATTCTCCCTATGGATCACAACCAGTCCTACTCTTCCTTCACATCCTGTAACAATTTTTCGATTATGTCCAGAGTTCCCACCCCATCCGCTTCAGCATTAAATGAGGTAACGATGCGATGTCTTAAGACCGGTTTTGCCACCGCTTTGACGTCTTCCGTCGAAGGGGTATATCTGCCGTCCAATATTGCCCTGGTTTTCGCGCCTAAAATCATATACTGAGAAGCCCTCGGTCCCGCCCCCCAGGTTACCCAATTTTTTATGTAGGGAAGGGAGTTGTTTTCATGTGGCCTGGTACTGCGAGCAAGTTTTACTGCATAGTGGACCACGTGATCCGACACCGGAACACGTCGGGCGAGATGTTGCAACTGAATGATCTCCTGGGCATCCATCACCTTATCTAAGTCCCAGCCATAGGCACTGGTGGTGGATTTGACTATGGTGCTCTCCTCCTGTTCCGATGGGTAATCTACAAAGATATTGAACATGAACCTGTCCAGCTGGGCTTCAGGAAGGGGATAGGTTCCCTCCAGCTCGATGGGATTCTGGGTAGCCAAAACGAAGAAAGGTTCTACCAGCTTGTGGGTTTCGCCTCCTGCGGTGACCTCATGCTCCTGCATGGCCTGCAGAAGTGCGGCTTGAGTTTTTGGGGGGGTACGGTTTATTTCGTCCGCCAGCACGATATTGGCGAAAACCGGTCCCTTTACGAATTTAAAACTCCTCTCTCCGGTGGAGACATTCTCTTCAATGATCTCCGTTCCGGTTATGTCAGAGGGCATCAGATCCGGCGTGAACTGGATGCGGTTGAATTTCAGATCGAGAATTCGGGAGATGGTGGAGATCATCAGGGTTTTAGCTAAACCCGGTACACCGATTAAAAGACAATGTCCGTTGGACAGAAGTGCAGTTAAAAGCTCATCAATCACTCGGTCCTGTCCGATGATCACCTTTTTGATCTCCTTTTTTATCTTGTTGCGGGCTTCATTGAGCTTTTCCACTGCTTCCAAGTCTTTCTTTTCAGTCATCTTTTCCTCCTGCGTGGTTGATACTTAATATTATACAGCCGAAACACATAGAAAATTGAAGATATTTTGAAGGAATGTCCCCCACGTTAACCGTATGGTTATGCAAAAAGATGGAAGAACACCTAGTCCTTGATTATCTCGAAGATCAAATAATGGATTGGTTTCACCTGATTCTAAAACGGGAGAAGAAATGAAGGATTGGAACCTCTTGTTTCCCAATGGGAATCAGGTTAAGTCAAAGAAAAGCAAAAACACCGGTTGGTTTTTCTGTATCGGATGGATTTTAGTAGCCCTATTCTTCCAGTTTTTCGAACTCATCTTTCCCCACACCGCACTCCGGACATACCCAATCTTCTGGAAGCTCCTCAAACGGTGTTCCCGGCTCAACGTCATTATCCGGATCACCCAACTCCGGATCATATATGTACCCGCAAACCAGACATTCCCACTTATCCACTTTAACCTCCTCTTTTAGCGATATTCAAGATCAATGGCTGTTCCATGGATATTCCTACCCCAGGGGTTTTGTAATTTACCCGGCATAATTTTAATCCACCATATATGGTTTGTCAAGAAATTTTTCCTCGAGAACTTCGAACATTTCATCAACTCTTTAATCTAGAAAACTTCTAAATACTGATAGTTGAGCTTTCAAAATAGTCATGACCGGATAAAATAACTTTTGACATTTGGTTCCGAGAAAATATATTGGTTGAAAAATAGAGGAGGAGAATATGAGATTCATCGATAAACTTCGGAAAGTTTCCCAGAAAAACAACTCTCTGGTTTGTGTGGGGTTGGATACGGACGAAAGGAAGATACCCCCATTTCTTAAAAGCGAGGAGGACCCTGTTTTCGAATTTAACCGTGAGATCATCGATTCCACCAGGGATTTGGTGTGCGCTTTTAAACCAAATCTGGGATTCTATGAAGCGTTGGGAACAAAGGGGTGGGAGGCTCTGAGGAAAACCTGCGAATATATCCCTCCGGAGATTCCAATTATCCTGGATGCAAAAAGAGGGGATATCGGGAACACCGCCCAAATGTATGCCCGGGCTCTGTATGAGGTGATGAAAGCGGATGCGGTTACAGTCAGCCCATATATGGGTAGAGATGCGATCCAACCATTTTTGGAGTATGAAGGAAAGTGCGCTTTTATCCTTTGTCTGACTTCCAATGAGGGAGCCAAGGATTTTCAGCTTTCCATGATAGCAGGGAGACCTTTGTATGAAATAGTTGCAGAAAAGGTCCTAAGCTGGAATGAAAGGAGTAATTGCGGATTGGTAGTCGGTGCCACTTATCCGGATCAGCTGAAGAGAATTAGAGAGATTGCCCCGACATTGCCTTTTCTGATACCAGGTGTGGGAACACAAGCCGGGGAGATCGAATCCACCGTGAAATATGGCGCGGATGAAAACGGGGAACTGGCGATAATAAACTCGTCACGTGCCATAATCTACGCTTCATCAGGACGGGACTTTGCATCGGCAGCCAGAACTGAAGCTTCAAGATTGCGGGATTTAATCAATCTTTATCGTCCAACAAAATGATTATTTAAGGTATAAAACACAAGAAAAAGATGGGAAAGTGATGAAGGGATTTTATTCTGATTGGAAATCACCCGGTTCTTAATAGAAAAGATGAGTTTTTTGAAAGGGGCTCATTTTATGAGAAGATTTTTATCTGTCTTGGAATCATTCAACAAGTTTCTTAATCTACTTGTTGGGGTCGCTGTAATTACAAGCTTGGTGGGATTATTTGACTACTTCAATCAACATGCCCAAATAACCTATGATCTATTGTCTCCGGAAGCAGTATGGATTGATGAATCTTCGATCGCAAGATACTATATCGAACACAATTTTAAAATCCCCGATCTAGTTATTAGGTACTTTCAAAGAAGTGGTAGATTGGAGATACCTAATCTTGAAAAGGCTCAAGAGGGGAAGTTTAGTGACTATCCTGAAGAATTAACACCCGATTTACTTAACTATGATGTTTACGAAATAGATAAAAAGTTAAAGCTTGAATCTTATAGTCCTTTCTTATTTGGTACGCTCTTTTGCTACACTAGTAATTGTGATGAATGGATTGATCGAATATTACCTGAAATCAAAAGACTATCTAAAGATGATGGGCATGTTTTGGAACTAGCTATATTATCATCCAGAAGGGTAGAGAGCACTGTGTGGTTAAAAAACGATGGAGATTTGCCTGGTAGGAATATAAGAGTCTATATTAGTGCAGTTCCGAATCTTACATCTGGAGGGAAAGGCAGTATCTTATCTCTAAGAAGCCCGCGGCCCGGTCCAAAACCATTAATCGAGGATTACCAAGCTGTATTTGAGATGCCAGTTCTTAAAGCAAAAAATGGTAATCCTATTACGATTATCACCCGTGAGTCACCAATTTTCCATGGAAACATTGTTTTAGATTATGATACTGAACGTGTAATAAACTTTGAAAAATTAACAATTGTTTTCTTATCCCTTATCGTTGTATTCTGTGGAATAATATTACTGTTTATGTTTAGATCAAAGAACCAACAAGGCAAATCCGAAACACGTCGTTTTGGACGGAGATTATTTGTGAAAAGGAAATCATTCAGATATCGTTAATATACTAATACTCACATAATGCAGAATATTCTGATCAAATAACATAGTTGTGTGATATTTGAAATAGAATAATGTTGATAAAAATATAATTTTCCAATTTAGGTACGTCACTCCTGAAGTAACTTTTCCATCTCTCCAACCAGTTGTCCGAAAAGTTTGATGGTTTCATTTACTGGCTCAAGGGTGGTCATATCCACGCCAGCTTTCTTGAGCAGATCAATCGGGTAGTCGGAATCGCCTGAGTTGAGAAGCTTCAGATAACGCTTAAGTGCATCCTTATCGCCGGCTAATACTTTCTGGGACAGGTCAGTGGAGGCAGCAAAGCTGGTAGCGTATTGATACACGTAAAAGGCTCGATAGAAATGGGAAATCCGCAGGCAGCCGAGATCATCCAGTGAATCCATAACCAATTCCGGCCCATAGTATTTCTGAAATATATCCCCATAGATCTTTCGCATGGAGGATGCGGAGAGAGCTTCCCCGCTTTCAACTTTTTGATGAGCCACCTGTTCAAATTCAGCGAACATCACCTGACTATAAAAGGTTCCCATGATCATCTCGATATAATAATTAAGCAGATAAAGTTTCTGAGCCTTGTCTTGGGCATTCTTGAGCAGATAATCCATCAGGAGAGCTTCGTTGAATGTGGAAGCCACCTCGGCTACAAATAAAGCTGCATCTGAATAAATATAAGGTTGAGTTTTGTCGGAGTATAATCCGTGAAGATTGTGTCCCATCTCGTGCGCTACCGTAAAGGTATTTTCTAGGGTGTTGTTGTAATTTAAAAGCATATACGGATGTGTGCCATAGGAACCCCAGGAATAGGCACCGCTTCCTTTGCCTTCGGTCTCGTAGACGTCCACCCAGCGGGAGTTGAAACCCTTTTTTAGATCATCAGCGTATTGTTTTCCCAAAGGCTTAACTGCCCGCATAACCAGTGTAACTGCCGAATCGTAAGGGATCTCCATTTTTGCTTGTGGAACCAAGGGCACCCACATGTCGTACTTGTGTAATTCATCCACTTTGATGATTTTCTTTCGTAAGCTGGCGTATCTATGAACCGGTTCCAAGTTAGCATTAACCGCTTTTATCAGATTATCATAAACGTCTACCGGAATATTGTTGGGGAAAAGGGAAGCCTCCAGGCAAGAGTTGTATTTCTGTGCCCGGGCATAAAAGATGTCCTTGTTTATACTGCCAGATAGGGTGGCTCCGAGTGTGTTGATATAACCTAAATAAGTTTGATTATAAGCGTCAGCTGCCTCTTTTCTCACCTGCCGGTTCGTCGACTCTAACAATTTTGAATAACGCTCCTTGGTGAGTTCAACCTCGTTCCCCTCTTCGTCCTTAACCACAGGATATTTTATATCAGCATCATCCAACATGGTGAAAACGTTTCGGGGAATGCGAGCAATATTCCCTATTTGAGCCAGTAACTCCTCCTCCGGAGTGGAAAGGATGTGGGATTTTCTCCTTAAGATGGTATCGATGTAATGCCGATAAACCGCCAATCCCGGCTGTTGTATCAAATCGTTCAACTTCCCGTCCGGCATGGCGATGATTTCTGGTTCTATAAAAGAGGTGGCTTGTCTGACTGAGGTATACAAGTTGGCTGCCCGATCGGATAATTCCTGATATTTGGAAACCCGGTTGTCTTCATCCAGTTTTAAGTTGGCATACACATACAGACGATCCATGACGATCCACACGCTGTCCTGCATCCTAAGGCAATCCAGAAAGGTTTTTCCCAATTCTGTTAGGTGTCCTTTAAACTTTTCCATCTCAGGTATAAGACTGCCCACCAGAGAAAAATCTTTCTCCCACAGGGAGTCGGAGGGGTAAATATCCTCCAGTTTCCATTTGTATTTTTCGGGTATTTCTGACCGTTGAGGTATTTTTTGAACTGTGGTTTGAGCAAAGGCGGAACTGATAACGAAAATAACAAGAATCAATCCCCATCCGGAAATTTTTAATAACTTCTTCATCCCTTCCTCCTTGAAAAAGGTTAATGGCTTCCAAAGCAAATCTTATTATATACGCATGTTATCTGAAGAACAAAAGAAAACTGGGATTATTTACAAGCAAGCATGAATCGATGAACAGGAAAGCAAAATTGATGATCATTTCAGTTATCCTTACTGCTGAAAAGTCAAGAAGGTTTCAACAAAGTCAAGTAGAGACCAAATACAAATCATATACTTTTGTTAAAGGAAAAAAGATTAGGCAACACCCAAGAGAGAGTGTTTTTTGGAACTTGGAATCATAAACTCTCAAGGAGGTTGCCTATGCTCTGTAATCTGTCAACCATAAAGATAATAAGAAAC
>Ga0256868_10000601_pt1 | contig 20709 bp, 17 predicted proteins | sample RVTome_13_FD_187341 | JGI IMG/M metagenome (GOLD analysis project Ga0256868, IMG submission 187341) | Soil microbial communities from uranium-contaminated site in the Upper Colorado River Basin, Wyoming, United States - RVT92D227 HiSeq ...
TGACCTGGAAGCCATTCTGAAGGCAAATGGAATGCCCTTGTCATCTCTGGAATCAAACCGCCCTTTAAGGGATTTTGACATTGTTGGATTCAGCCTTCAGTACGAGCTTTCTTATACGACCGTCCTTAACATGCTCCATCTTGGCGGAATCCCTGTCAGGACAGAAAACAGGCTGAGCTCATCATCGTGTCACACCTATCCGCTTGTAATTGCCGGGGGGCCGTGCACTGTTAACCCGTTACCCATGTCTCCTTTTATTGATGCATTCCTGATCGGCGATGGCGAGGAAGCCATAGAGGAGATACTGGATACCTTTTATCGATGGAAAACCGGTGGAGACGGAAAAAAGGACTCTCTGCTTCGTGCTCTTTCCCGGATTGAAGGAATATATGTCCCTTTGATTCAGCGATCAGCAGTCAGCGATCAGCCATGTGATAATCATACTTTATCCTCCAGCCTCCAGCCTTCATTCCTGGTGAGAAGGCGGGTGTTAAACTTTCTCGATGATGCACCGTATCCGGATACACCGATAGTCCCTTTTACATCGATCATCCATGACAGGATAAACATAGAGGTTTCAAGGGGTTGTTCTATGGGCTGCAGGTTCTGCCAGGCGGGTATGATCTACAGGCCGGTCCGTGAGAGAAGCCCTGAAAAGGCAATAGAGCTTGCAGGAAAATCACTAAAAAGTACGGGCTATGAGGAGGTTTCCTTCACATCTCTGAGTGCCGGCGACTATAGCTGTCTTTTGCAGCTCGTAAAGGATTTCAACAAAAGATTTTCAAAAGACAGAATCGCCCTTTCATTACCGTCTCTCAGGGTGGCTTCATTAAACCACGACCTCTTAAAAGAGATGCGTTCCGTAAGGAAAACAGGTTTTACCATAGCACCTGAGGCAGGAACTGAAAGGCTCAGAAAAGTTATCAATAAGGACTTCTCCGAGGAGGATTATGAACAGGCCCTCCGGATATTGTTCGAAGAGGGCTGGCTGAATCTCAAATTATATTTTATGATCGGGCTGCCTACAGAAACCGATGAGGATATCGAGGCAATTCCCAGGATGGCTATGAAGGCTCTGAGAACTGCTAAACAATATACAAAAAGGTTTGTCAATATCAATATTGGCGTGTCCCCCTTTGTCCCCAAAGCACATACACCATTTCAGTGGTACGGACAAAGCCCGCCAGAAGAGCTCAAAAGGAAAAAACTCTATATCAAAAACCTGCTGACAAAAAAACGGCTAAATATCAAAGGGCATGATATAGAAATGAGCCTTCTGGAAGCAGCCTTTTCCCGGGGCGACCAAAGACTCGCTTTGCTGGTTGAGAAGGCGTGGTCTCTCGGGTGCCGGCTCGACGGCTGGTCAGAGGTTTTTGATTTCGATAAATGGAAAACAGCAATGGACCTCACCGGGATAGATGCTTCAATTTTTGCAGCGAAGACCTTCGATGGTTCGGATTTCCTCCCATGGGAGACAATAGATATCGGTGTAACGAAAGACTTTCTCTGGAAAGAATATCAGAAGGCACTTGCATTGGATATCACAACTGATTGCAGAAAAGTCTGCCATAATTGCGGAATCGGATGCAAAAACACGGTCAGCAGTGAGCAACCAGCAGGAAACAGTCAGTCTCCGAATAACTACGGAACATATGTCGGCTATAAACCGGGCAAACAGTTTAAGCCGGTGAGAATAAGGGTTGAATTTGCAAAGACAAACAGATTGAAATACCTCTCACACCTTGAACTCGTCACTTTACTTCACAGGGCTATGCGAAGGGCCGGAGTCCCCCTTGAATATTCAAAGGGTTTTCATCCCTCTCCTAAGATGTCCTTCGGTCCCCCGCTCGGCGTGGGAATTTCCGGTCTAAGCGAATATTTTGATATGGAAGTCTCTCCGCCTTTCGATTTAGTGATGAATAAGATAAAGTTGAACAACCTGCTGCCCGAAGGTGTGCGCATACATGATATGTCAGCTATACCGGCAGGGGGAGAATCCCTGAACAGTTTTGTAACCAGATATAAGTATGAAATAAAAGGCGGTGATTTATCCGGTGTCCGTGGATTTTTGTCGGAAAAAGAGATACCCGTTAAAAGGGAAAAATGTGTTATAGATATCAGGAGTATGGTGGAAGAAGCAAGGTTCATTGACGAAGAAACAACAAACTTGATTTTGGTGGATCAGGGAGATAAAAAGGTAAGACTTGGCGAGCTTCTTCCCGTAATATTTAATACCCCTCTGGAAAAACTCGATATCACGAGGGTTGCTCTTTACGGATGGAAGAGCGGCTGGGTAAAACCACTTGAGCGGAGTTTACAATGGACAGCGAAATACTAATTAATGTGACACGGGATGAAATCAGGGTCGGTCTCCTTGAAGGAGGTCAGGTAGTTGAGTTCTATATTGAGAGGAAACGCGATGCAAGCCTCGTTGGAAACATTTATAAGAGCAAAGTCGTAAAGATCCTGCCGGGGATGCAGTCCGCCTTTGTGGACATAGGACTTGAAAAGGCTGCTTTCCTGTATGTTACTGACATCCATGCGGGCCTTGAAGAGTTTGCGCCGTTTCTTGAAGAAGAAGAGAAGGTCAACTCTATCGAACTTGTTTCGAAAAGAGGGAGACCTGATCTCACCATAGAAGAACTCATACAGGAAGGACAGGAAATCCTTGTACAGGTCTCTAAAGACCCGATCGGCAGTAAAGGTGCAAGAGTCACCTCATATGTGACAATGCCCGGAAGGTATCTCGTGCTCATGCCGAACGTCGAGCATGTAGGAATATCGAGGAGGATATCTGACGAAGCTGAAAGGAACAGACTCCGCACAACCGTCGAGAATATAAAACCTAAGGGTTTCGGTTTAATAATAAGGACAGCAAGCGAGGGCTCAGGTGAAGAAGATCTCCAGAAAGATCTCGAATTTCTTCTCCTTCTATGGGACAACGTCCAGAAGAAAAAGGACAGGGTGTCTGCGCCAACCATGCTATACAGTGACCTCGACCTGGTTTTCAGAAGCGTAAGAGACCTCATGGTACAGGATGTAAGGCGGCTCGTAGTCGACTCAGCTGAAGAATATGAGCGAATCAAAGATTTTGTGAAGACATATTTTGAAAAGCTTTCAGGGAATATAGAGCTTTATGAGGGCACAGAGCCGATGTTCGATGCATTTGGCATTGAATTCGATATATCGAGGGCCCTCGGCAGAAAAGTCTGGTTGAAATCCGGCGGGTATATCGTAATTGACCAGACTGAAGCTATGACAGTAATAGATGTTAATACAGGGAAGTTCGTCGGTAAAGAGGAGCTCGAGGATACAATTCTGAAGACAAATCTTGAGGCAGTCAAGGAGATCGCTTACCAGATCAGGCTCAGGAACCTCGGAGGGATTATCATAGTAGATTTCATTGATATGGAGAAATACGAAAACAGGGACCGGGTTTTCGTCGCATTTGTTGAAGCGATGAAAAAAGACAGGGCCAAAAATACCATATCCCATATCTCTGAGCTCGGACTGATCCAGATGACGCGAAAACGGGTCAGGGAGAGCCTCGGCAGAACACTCTGCGAGACCTGTCCGTATTGTGAAGGCAAGGGTTTTGTGAAATCGCCCAGAACCATATGTTTTGAAATATTCAGAAAGATTACGAGACTCGCAAGACATGGTGGCGAAAGGATAATTGTTACGGCTCACCCTTCGGTTGCGGAGCTGCTTTCAGATGAAGAGCGCGCAGGTGTTGAGGATATAGAAAACAGACATAATGTGAAGGTTACGATAAGGGAAAGCCGGAATTTTCACCAGGAAAATTATGAGGTAACCGTGTTGTAATGCGGTCTTCAGTAAAGTATAACCCGTCCCTTATCCCGCATCAGCTATAGAGGAGCTACAAATAGACAGAGTTTTAAAAAGGAGTATGAATTCCCCGGTATCTGCTGAATGTAGGTAGATCGATGAGATCAAAAACCGGCAAAAAATATCCGGAATACCATGTCAGAAAATAAGCTGATCAGGCTCATAGAAATTCTGAAAGATATGGAAAATGCTGTGCTCGCTTATTCCGGTGGGGTAGACAGTTCTTTTCTCCTCAAAGCGCTGAAACTCTCAGGCATAAGAGTTCTCGCTGTTACAGCAGCTTCGGAAATAACTCCTCCCAACGACGTATTGCTTGCAAAATCAATGGCAGAAGAACTCGGTATTGAGCACAGGATTATTCAAACACAGGAACTCTTGATGGAGGATTTCGTCAGGAACACACCGGAGAGATGTTTTTTCTGCAAGGAAGAACGGTTTAAAAAAATAACTGATTTAGCCTCCGCCGAGCAATACCAGTTTGTCCTGGACGGAAGCAATGTTGACGATGCCGAGGATTACAGACCGGGGAAAAAGGCTGCTGCAAAGTACCTTGTCAGGAGCCCCCTGGAAGAAGTTCGTTGTTCAAAAAAAGAGATCAGGGAATTTTCAAGACAGCTCGGTCTTTCAACGTGGAACAGACCTTCTTCTCCCTGCCTTGCCACCAGGTTCCCATATGGCCGGAGCATTACAAGAAAGGCATTAAAAAGGGTAGAACAGGCAGAAGAATTTCTTAGGAACTTTGGATTCAATGAAATACGGGTGAGAGACCATGGTGACATGGCAAGGATAGAAATTCATGAGGACAAGATTGAACTACTGCTGGTGCCGGAGAAAAGGAAAGTCATTACAGAAAAATTAAGGAACATCGGTTATATGTTTATATCCCTTGACCTCGAAGGGTACAGAAGCGGCAGCATGAACAGGGTTTTAAGAAACGGCTGAAGTGGAAAGAAAGGCGGATGCAAAGTTATAATGCATAAATGGACAGTGCAAAGTACTTAAGCGAACTTTCGAAATGTGTTCGCTGCGGAAGCTGTAAAGCCCTCTGCCCTACCTATGATGAAGATTCCTCAGAGACAATGGTTGCCAGGGGGAGGCTTGCTCTCCTCTCGGCGTTCTCTTCAGGGCAGCTCCGGTCGTCTCAGATCTTAAACGACCGCATCTTCAGTTGCACGTTATGCGGTGCATGCACCGGTCTCTGTCCCCCCGGAGTTGATATCAAAGAAGTCATGTATCACGGCAGAAGCCTTCTGAAAAAGACTGACAAAAAGAGAAAGTATTTAAGGTTCTTCACGAATTTCTGGACAAAACAGCCAAAACTCAGTTTTAAACTGCTGAACATGACTCAAAATCTTTTATTCCCTTATCTTTTCAAAAAGGGGGTTCTTCCCTTTAACCCTGAATTCCCTGAACGCCAATTGAAAGAAGCCCTTCATGTCATTACTGTTTCCAAAAAGAAAGGCAGGGTTGCAGTCTTTACTGGATGTACGGTTAATTTTCTCTACCCATACCTGGGAGAGTCTCTCATTAATGTACTGCATGGACTAGGTTTTGAGGTGATCCTGCCGGCTGGTGAGGTATGCTGTGGAGCCCCCTTAAGGACACTTGGGCTTGAAGAACAGGCCAGAGAACTTGCCGAGAAAAATGTCGGCATATTCAGCAAGCTTAATGTCGAGGCTGTTTTGAGTCTCTGCCCGACATGTACACTGACTCTGAAGACAGATTACCCGAAGCTCATTGGCCGGGGGGTTGACAAGGCAATGGATATCTCTACTTTTTTTATTGATAAAATGGATTTTTCTCAACTCATATCTCCATACAAGAGTGCGGTTTACCATGATCCCTGCCATCTGAAATACGGGCTGGGCATTGTTAAGGAGCCCAGGAAGATAATAGCTAGCATGGGTACAGATTTGATACAGACACACGGAGAGAGATGCTGTGGTTTCGCAGGTATTTTCTGCTTCACGAACAAGGAGCTCTCTCAGGGGCTTCTCGACAAGTGTACCAGTGACTACGCAGCAGCAGGATCAGAGGCGATTATCACATCATGCCCGGGCTGCATCATTCAGCTGTCAAAGGAAATCAAGGATAAACCGGTATTGCATCTCGTCGAAGTGATTGAGGAGTCTCTGCTTCCTCAACCCTGACCTGTTCAGACTTCCCTGTATCTCCGGAGATTCTTCATGCTTTCATGCGCTGCCACTTTCATAAAACCGACAAGCGGTACTGCCAGGAGCATCCCGAGTATGCCGAACAGCTTGCCGCCGATAAGAACGGAAAGCAATACGGTCAGCGGATGCATATGAACACTCTTTGCAACGACTACAGGCTGGATTATAGCATCATCAATCAGCTTGATGATCGTAAAAGCAACAATCACATAAAAGGCCCTTTCAAAATTTCCTGTCTGTAATACCGATATAATAACGGCAAGTGCTGCACCGGTAATTGGGCCGAAATACGGTACGAGGTTTGCAAGGCCCGCAAATACTCCGATCATGAGAAAATATTTAACACCGATCAGCCACATTGCAAACGTCGACAATACACCCACAAGAGTTGCATCGATCACCTGGCCGCGCAGATAATTGCCGACCTGGTTATTCAATTTATGAAATAAATAGAGGGTAAATTCAAAGTATCTGTTGGGCATAAGGCTGACAAACGACCTTTTAAATTCACGTCCATCTTTCATGAGGAAAAAGACGATAAAGGGTATGAGTATCATGCTTGTGATGATAGAAGCGGCATCTAGAAAATGACTGAAAATCCAGTCTCCAACCCTGACCATGCTGTTCTCCATTTTGTTCACAAGGTTTAATTCCTTGACGCCGAGGAACGCCAGATTCGAGACAAGGAAATCCTCGAGACCGGATATCATCAACCCTGCTTTTTCAGGATTAAGACCGCTCTGCAGGGATTTTATTTCTGCAGACAAGAGGGGTAAAAAGACTGTATATGAAAAACCTGTAAGCGCGAAAATGCAAAAAAAGATGGTGACCGTTGCTGATGTCCGGCTCATTCCGCGCGATTCGAAAAAGTTAGCAAGGGGATCCAGGATATACGCCAGCAGAGCAGAGACTATCACCAGTTTAACGATATGAGAAACTGCGGCAAGGAATGCTGTGGCTATTATGACAATAACCGAGACAATTGCAAGTTTGATGAATTGACCGGTTCTGTTTTCCATGTTTTTCGATCAGCTATTTTGCATGTTCTGCTGAGTGAGGCATTTCAGTTCTCTTACCTGTTCATTGGTCTTCTTCAAACGTTCTCCGATTGTCCAGGCAAGTTTAAAAAGGATTTTTGACCCGAGCTTAGGGTTGCGTTCAATAAGGTCGAGGAGTTCCGGCTTGAAGAAACATAAAATCCTGCACGGTGTTTGGGCAACTGCAGTTGCGCTTCTCGGTGAATCATCGAGAAGTGCAAGTTCCCCGAAAAAATCTCCTTCACTGAGTTCAGCCAGTGTATGTCTTTCTGGTTCACACACGATCTCAACACACCCTTCCACAATGATGTACATACCAAGTCCGACATCGCCCTGATTAAAGATTGTCTCCTTTGACTTATATTCCCTTTGATGCAGGATGCGTTTGATCGTCCTCAGTTCCCGGTTATGGACACCCTGAAAAATCGGGATTTTGTTGAGGATATCATCTATCCTGTCAACCCGTTTTTGACCTTTAAAAATATTTTCCCAGAACTTGCTCATGTCAGGTCTCCTGCCTTTGACATTATTAATATGTCCTTAAATTTTCTAATGCTGACAGGACCGCTCTCTTTATATACAGGTCGTTGTCCGTATCAGCGACCTGTTTGAGAAAAGGGATTGCCTGAGAATTGCCAATGTTCTCAAGCGCTTTTATTGTACTGAATCTTATTGCAAAGTTTTTGTCCTTCAGTTCCGGAATGAGAAATGGTACAGCCCTTGAATCACCTATTTTTCCGAGTGACTGAATAACAGCCTCCCGTATCAGAAGATTGTCATAATTGAGCGCTTCAATAAGGGAATCTACTGCCCTTGACCCCCTATTAAAATGCTGTCCAAGGGCTATTGCAGTATTCCATTTCATCGCAGGGCACTCTTCGTTCAGGAAAGGGTCGTTAAAAATGGTAACCAGCTTATCCGATATTTTCTGATCGGGAATTTCACCGAGCAACCGTATAGCCTTTATTTTAATCTTCCAGTTTTCTGCCTTTACAAAAACGAATTTCAGCAAGGCATCTACTGCTCTCTGATCTTCAATCCCGCCCAATGCCTCCACTGCTGAGAGCTGTACTAGATAATCTTTGCTTCGGAGGCTCGTGATCAGATCGTCAAGGGTTTCGGCAAATGACTTTTCAGCAGGTACAGATAAAGATAACAGTAACAGTATTACCGATACAGAAAATTTCCTGAATATATTCGCTAGTTCCATATATTCTTTTTTCCTCTCCGGACTCTTCTCATATAGTATAATGAAATTTATAAAACTTTATGAATCATTTCAATTAATTTTTATAAGGGGGCGTTATGAAATTCTTCATAGACACAGCAAATATTGACGAGATCAGGAAGGCCTGGGAATGCGGTCTCATTGACGGTGTAACAACAAACCCCTCTCTGATTTCAAAAGAGGGTACAGATCCTGTCTCCCTGCTGAGGGAAATCTGCAGTATTGTCGATGGGCCTGTCAGTGCTGAGGCTGTAAGTATGCAAGCTGATGAAATGGTTAAGGAGGCAGAAACTCTGTCCGGGATTCATAAGAACATAGTTGTAAAAATCCCGATGATCGAGGAAGGGCTCAAGGCAGTGAAAAGGCTGTCAGGAATAGGTATCAAGACAAATGTCACGCTCGTCTTTTCTCCGAGTCAGGCTCTTCTCGCTGCAAAAGCAGGAGCGACTTATGTCAGTCCCTTTGTTGGGAGGCTGGATGATATCAGCCATGTCGGTATGGAAATCGTCAGTGATATGATGGTGATATACGAGAACTATATGTTCGAAACCGAGGTGATCGTTGCGAGTATAAGGAACCCGCTTCACGTTGTAGAGGCTGCAAGAATAGGCGCTCATATCGCTACAATCCCCTATTCTGTTATAATACAGCTTATAAAGCACCCCCTCACGGATATTGGTATCCAGAAGTTCTTGAAGGACTGGGAGAAAGTGCCGAAACGAGTTAAATAATTTTTTGAATAATATCTGCTTTACGCGATTCATCAATTAAGAGGAGTTCAACGATGCCGATATATGAATATAAATGCTGCAGCTGCAACGAAGACTTTGAGAAGCTTGTCTTTGGCAATCAGGAAGTCAGCTGTCCCAAATGCAGCTCTCAAGAGGTAAAAAAGAAATTCTCTGTGTTCTGTTCGGCTGGCACGGAAAGACCCCTTGCCGGTACCGCATCAGGCTGCACATCCTGCAGCAAGACTTCCTGCAGTTCCTGTAAATAGAAGCAGTCAGTGACAGTCGTCGTTACTCAGGCTGGCTGAACGGATTTGACCTCTGTATCTGGGAGAGTTTTAGAGGTTTTCCTTCGAGCACAAAAACGGCTATACCCCTGTCTTCCTTCTCTTTTCCCCCGACTCTCCATGTTCCTCTCCACGAAACAGTCAGGTAAACCACAGAATCCTCTATCTGAAGCCAGGTAGGTGTAAAGATGAGTTCAGCGCTGTCAAAACTCTTCATGGCACCAAGAAGCTCTCTGTAACCGTCAAGGGTAGAATTCTCCTCGAGAGTTTTACGGTCATTCCTGAGATAGGCTTTTTTCAGGGTCTCTGAAAGTTCAAAGGCCTCCTGTGCTAATTTCGACTCCTCCGAGACTGGTTTGACTTCCTTCTTTCCGCAAGACGTTAAAAGAAATCCACCAGTTACAAAGAGCAGGAAGATTCCTATAAGTGCAAGTAAGTTTTGCCTCAAGAAGTTGAGGGGTATCAAGTCTGTCATTCCGGATAGCTTTTGGTTCTTATATATCAATGTTTCTCGCCTCAAGAGCATGTTTGGTAATGAATTCCTTTCTGGGTTCAACCTGGTCGCCCATCAGTACGGTGAAAATATCGTCCGCCTCGACAGAGTCCTGTACGGTAACCTGGAGGAGCGTCCTTTTGTCGGGATCCATTGTCGTTTCCCAGAGCTGCTGGGGGTTCATCTCTCCAAGGCCTTTGTACCGCTGGATGCTGAGTCCCTTCTTGGCTGTTGCAAGGACAAACTCAAGCAGTTCCTGGCTGTTTCCCATCTCCTTTATCCCGTCCTTTGTCTGTACTCTGTAAGGTAATTCCCCGAGTTCTCTTATGATGCTGAAGAAATTTTCGAGTTCCCTGAACTCCGGGGACGTGATGAAGTTGGTATCAAGATTGAGTTTGTAATTCTGCCTCCTGATTTCAACTCCATATGTCTGATGTTCCTCATCAAGCTGGATATCTCCGATAATCATGTCCTGATCTCTTACCCTTATTTTTTCGAGGATTGCTTCAAACCCTTTCCTGTCTTTCAACGTCTCTTTATTCATTCCTGACGAGAGAATAAACAGCAGGAGATCAGGATCTCTTCTCCTCCGTTCAAACCACTCGGTTAACCGTTCGAATCTATACAGCCTCTTCAGATGAGGGATAATCGCCTTTCCCTTTACTGTCTGCCCTTTGACAGACATCTCGATTTCATCTGCTGCGAGTTCGAAGAGCATGTTCAGCATTTCCGATTCATTCTGTATGTATTTCTCAGTCCTGCCTTTTTTCACCTTGAAGAGGGGCGGCTGGGCAACGTAGAGATATCCTTTTTCGATCACCTGAGGCATCTGCCTGTAGAAAAAGGTCAGAAGCAGAGTCCTTATATGTGCGCCGTCAACATCGGCATCTGTCATGAGGATGACCTTGTGATACCGTATTTTTGTGATATCAAAATCTTCAGGCCCTATGCTCGTACCCAGGGCTGTAATGAGGATCCTTATTTCCTCGGAACCTAGCATCTTGTCGAACCGTGCCTTCTCGACATTCAGTATCTTTCCTCTCAGAGGCAGTATCGCCTGAATGCGCCTGTCCCGTCCCTGTTTTGCAGAACCGCCTGCTGAATCTCCCTCAACAATGAATATTTCACTCAGTGCAGAGTCCTTTTCAGAACAGTCAGCAAGCTTTCCAGGAAGACCGGTATCCTCTAACGCACCTTTCCTCCTTGTGAGTTCCTTTGCCTTGCGTGCAGCTTCCCGTGCTCTTGAGGCCTGAAGCGCCTTTTCTACGATCTTTTTTGTTACCGAGGGATTTTCTTCCAAATAGGCGCCGAGGGTGTCGTTCACGATGGATTCAACGATGCCTTTTATTTCGCTGTTGCCGAGCTTCATCTTTGTCTGCCCTTCGAACTGGGGGTTCATGAGCTTGACATTGATGACTGCTGTAAGTCCTTCCCTGATATCGTCCCCGGATAGTGCATCTTTTCCGTTTTTCAGCAAACCCGAGGCGTTTGCATAGCTGTTTACGGTTCTGGTGAGAGCAGACTTGAAGCCGATGAGATGGGTTCCTCCCTCCCTGGTATTGATATTGTTTGCGAACGTGTATAGGGTCTCGGAATAGCCGTCATTATACTGGAGTGCTATCTCAACGATAATATCTCCTTTTTCACCGGAAATATAGATCGGCTTAGGATGGATCGGCGTCTTATTTTTGTTGAGGTGCTCGACAAAAGATGTTATTCCGCCACTGTAATGGAATACCTGATTCTTTTCGGTCCTTTCATCCAACAGGCTTATCTTCAATCCCCCGTTGAGAAAAGCAAGTTCCCTGAGTCTCTGAGATAAGATATCCCATGCGAAGTCCAGGATTTCGAATACCTCCGAATCCGGCTTGAAAGTAATCTTTGTTCCTCTGCCCTTTGTCTTCCCGACGACCGTGAGGGGGCCGGTTGGAACGCCTCTTTCATAATGCTGCTGATAGACGCTTCCGTTCTGCCTTATCTCTACATCGAGCCATTCTGATAATGCATTGACGACCGATACACCGACTCCGTGCAACCCTCCCGATATCCGGTAAGCCTTTGATTCAAACTTTCCGCCTGCGTGCAACTCGGTCAGGACAACCTCTGTTGCAGAACGTCCTTCATCCGGGTGGATTGCCGTTGGTATTCCCCGCCCGTCATCTATAACTGTACAACTTCCATCAAGGTGGATGATGACTTCGATATTGTTGCAATAGCCAGCAAGACTTTCATCCACACTATTATCCACCACCTCGTATGCGAGATGGTGAAGGCCTTCTATCCCGGTTGTGCCAATATACATCGCAGGCCTTTTCCTGACAGCATCCAGGCCCTTCAGTATCTTGATATCCTCAGCAGTATATGACTCGTTTCCGTTCTTTTTATCTTCCATCTATCTATTTACCTCAATCAATATTTAATTCCTTATGCTCTATGCTCTTTGCTCTCAGCTATATCCTCATCGGCATAATTACACACTTATAATCCTCGCTTCCTTCTTCTTTCACGAGGACCGGGCTTAATGAGTCCTGAAGCTCAAGGGAAACCTTTTCTGATGTCATGGCGCCAAGGACATCCAGCACATACCGTGCATTGAACCCGAGAGAAATTGTGTCGCCCTTATAGTCTATTGCTACCTCCTCTTTTGCCTCACCGAGGTCAGGGCTGGATGAGGAAACAGTAAGCTTGTCTTCCTGAATATCACACCTTACAGCACTTGCCCTCTCCTTTGACATTATTGAGACCCTGCGAAGCACTTTTACAAAGGTGTCTCTGTTGATAAACATCTTCTTCTCGTTCGTCGGGGGAATAACATTTTCATAATTAGGGTAGGTCCCGTCGATAAGTCTCGTCAGAAACTGTATTTTGTCTATACTGAAAAGCAGATGTTTCTCTCCGATTGAAATCTTTACTCCTCTTGCTTCATTTTCCTCGCCGGAAGCAGGGAGAAACCGCCTCAGTTCAGCAACCGCCTTACGGGGGACTATAATCTTCTTTTCTGCTTTCACTTCGCTGTCCATCTGTCTGATGATCAATGCAAGCCTGTGTCCGTCCGTACCTACCACGGTAAGCAATTTAATCTGAGGTTTTGCATGGAATAAAAGCCCGTTCAGGGTGTATCTGGTATCACTCTCTCCGGCGGAGTAAAGGGTTTTTTCTATCATCTCCAGCAGTATTGCAGCGTCAACGGTTACTTCTTCAACATCTTCCCCTCCTAAGGTAGCCGGCCATGCGGGAAAATCACCGTGGGGGAGGCAAGCCAGTCTGAAATCACTCGCACCTGCTCTAACCTTCAGCCATTGCTCATCTACAGCCTCGAATGACAAATCCCCTTCCACTTCCCTGACTATCTCAAAAAGCTTTCTTGCCGGTATGCAAATCTTTCCTTCTTTTTCAACATTCACATCGAGAGGTTCTTTTAATGCTGTCTCGATGTCTGTCGCAATTATATATGATCCCTTCTTTCCGGCATTAAGGAGAAAATGGCTTAATATCGGCATAGTATTTTTCTTTTCAACGATATTCTGAATGTTCGCAAGTTTTTCCAGCATCTCATCTTTTGATACACTTATTTTCATATTCACTCCCTCCTCTATAAGACGTAAACGGTTTCCTAAACTTTTATCTTACGTAAAAGACCATCGATTATCCTGTTGAATGCTTCATCCTTTGCCCTTTTCTCCTCAATCTGCTTACAGGCGTATATGACCGTTGCATGGTCTTTCCCACCGAAGTTCTTTCCTATATCATTCAAAGAAAGGCTGGTAAGTTGCTTGCTTAAATACATTGCTATCTGCCGGGGCAAGGCAATCTCCTTTGTCCTCTTCTTCGCTTTTATATCAGACAATTTAAGGGCAAAATGCTCACAGACTATTTTCTGAATATAATCTGTTGTAATAGGTCTTTCATCCTCCTCGATGAGATCATGCAGGATATTCTTTGCCATATCTTTATTTATAGGTCTTCCTGTCAGGGATGCCTGGGCACCCAAACGAATGAGACATCCTTCAAGTTCACGGATATTTGATTTTACTTTTGATGCCAGATAATAGGCAACATCCTCAGGTATGGTGATTTTTTCCATTTCGGCCTTTTTCTGTAATATCGCAATCTTTGTCTCCAGCTCCGGAGGCTGGATATCAGCTATAAGTCCCATACCGAACCTTGACCTGAGTCTGTCTGTAACAGCACCTATCTCCTTAGGAGGTCTATCACTCGAAATCACAATCTGTTTCTGTTTCTCATAAATTGCATTGAATGTATGGAAAAATTCCTCCTGTGTTTGTGTCTTATTCGCAATGAATTGTATATCATCAAGAAGCAGGAGATCGATATACCGGTATTTTTCCTTCAGTTCACCCATCTTTTCGTGTCTTATTGCCGATACAACCTCATTGGTAAACTGTTCTGCAGAAACATAAATTATCGAAATTTCCGGACGCTTGTCGATGACGGCATTACCAATAGCTGTTATCAGGTGTGTCTTCCCGAGCCCGACACCTCCGTAGATAAAAAAAGGATTATATACTCTGCCTGGAGCTTCTGCAACAGCTTTTGCCGCTGCATGCGCAAATTCGTTGCTCGGACCGGTTATAAAATTCTCAAACGTATATTTCGGATTGAGATAAATCCCCCTGCTTGCAAGTTTCTGTCTCCGGTTTTCCAGCCTCATATCCATCTTCTTGACATCAGGGTCTATTTTCTCAGCTATTCTGTACCGCACGGTAACCGGATAACCCATAATATTCCCTATCGTTTCAGTTATTATTTCAGGATAGTTCTCTTCAATCCAGTCTTTGAAGAACCTGTTCGGTATCTCCAGGGTAATTTGTTGTTCTTTAAACTGTGAGAGTTTGATCGGCCTGAACCAGAGGTCACTGATATTGTTTCCTACCCTCTCTTCTATTCGAGAAAGACTTTTATTCCAGACGTCCTCTAATGTCATATCCGTATTAATCCATTAACAAATTACTAACATATTGTTAGTATCTTTTCGGGAAGGCGTAACATTATATCCAAATACTAACAGGTAAGACAAGAAAATCTGTTATTAATTTGTTTAATAAATTGTTAATCCCCCCCTCTTGGAAAAAAGTTTAAAACTTCATTCCCTTATTAACCCTTTTATGAACAGACAAAATACTCCTTTATTCTATCCCTGTTCTACTTTTCAACATATAAACATTCCCTACTATGATTACTACTATTTTATTTAAGTATAAAGTAATAGTAGAATATAACAGCCACGTACTTATTTCTTCTTTAAGTACTCCTTAATAAAATCATCGATGTTACCCTCAAGCACAGCATCAACATTACCTGTTTCAAAATCCGTTCGATGGTCTTTGATGATCCTGTAAGGCTGGAGAATATATGAACGTATCTGGCTTCCCCACGCAATACCTTTCTTGTCTCCAACAAAATTTTCCATCTTCTGTTCCTGTTCCTTCAGCTTAAGATCATACAGGCGTGCCTTCAGTATTTTCATGGCAATAGAACGATTTTTATACTGGGAGCGTTCGTTCTGGCAGCTTACGACAATACCGGTAGGCACATGAGTCAACCTTACGGCAGATGATGTCTTATTGACATGCTGACCTCCGGCACCCGACGCCCTGAATGTATCCATTTTTATGTCATCGTCCTTGAGGTCAATGTCAATATCGTCTTCAACTTCCGGATAAACAAGGACTGCTGCAAAGGACGTATGCCTCCTCTTTCCTGCGTCATATGGAGAGATCCTGACAAGCCTGTGGACACCTGCCTCGGATTTCAGGTAACCATATGCATATTGACCCGAAATGGTAATTGTGGCACTTTTTATGCCTGCCTCTTCTCCCATCTGCAACTCGATAATCTGGGTACTGAATTTATGCCGCTCTGCCCATCTGAGATACATCCTCATCAGCATCTGGGCCCAGTCCTGGCTTTCCGTGCCCCCTGCACCGGGATGGATGGTAAGGATCGCATTATTTTTATCCATCTCAACGGAAAGGAGATTCTGTATCTCGATAGTATCTAGTTCTTCCTTTAGATCACGTATCTCGTTCTTAAGATCATTAAGGAACAGTTCTCCGCTTTCCTCTTCAAGGATCCCTATCGATTCTTCCAGGTAAGTAAGTTTATTGGACAATGCCTCGAAGTGCGATACGATATCATCAAGCTTTGCCTTTTTTCTTGCTAAATCACGGGTTAGCTCAGGAGACGACCATACCTTCTCAGTGGTCAGGTCTGTATTGATTCTTTTTATTTCTTCTTTTAACCCGGGTAGATCAAAGATAACCTCTGAGGGATTCCGTCTTGACCCTGAGATTCAACAATTCTTCCTTTAATGCATCCTGTAAAAGCATGTTACCTCCTTAAATGCTTCTTGCCCTACTAAATAGGTTTGTTAATAATATTATTGAAAAAACAATACATACATACGTAAAAAGATCACCGTATTTTGAATAAAAACTCCTTTTCCTGTCGGTTTTTATCTCTTCTGTCAGGATCACCCTCTCAAAAAGGCCGGTCTTTGAGAGTATCCTGCCATTACTGTCGATAAAACCCGATATACCTGTATTTGCCGCCCTTATTACCGGCTTTCTGTTTTCGACTGCCCTGAGAACAGCCATGCTGAAATGCTGGTAAGGACCTGTCGTCCTTCCAAACCATGCATCATTGGTAATAGTGACCAAGAAATCACCACCGTTCGTAAAAAATTTTCTTACCAGTCCGGGGAAGATGATTTCATAGCATATTACGGTGCCAAAATCTCCAAATGGAGTCTCAGCCCTGCAATATCGGTCACCTCCAGAATAATCCCCGATACCGACAACGAGCTTGTTTATGAAAAAGAGGATATTTTGCAAGGGGACATATTCGCCAAATGGTACCATATGTATTTTATCATACGTATATGTCACTAATCCAGTATTATCAAGTAAAACCGCACTATTTGAGAGGAGATATTTTCCATTCTTTTTTTCCTTGACAAGGACACTTCCGAAAAGAAGGTACGTATTCAACTGATTCTTAAAATCGACAAGTTCTTTTGTGTACTTCCCGTCCGCTTTGAAAAAGAACGGCAACGCTGTCTCCGGCCAGACAATGATCGCCGGAGAGGAAGAAGAGGCCTTCAGGGAGAGGTCCTTATATGTTTCAATAACAGCATCCTGATATGAAGGCTCCCATTTTTTGTCCTGTTCTATATTGCCCTGTACAATGCTCGCTTTGAATTGGTTACCCGGTCTTTCCTCCCGAAGCCGTATCTGACCGTATACAATGGCTGATATGACAAGAAATATAAGGACGGCGAATCCGACAACGGTATATGACAAGGGAAAAAGAGGCATATCTTTAGTACGTCTTTTGATAAAAAATATATCTGCCAGCGCACCATTTACAGCTATGACAAGAAAAGATACCCCGTAGATTCCTGTTATGTCGGCAATCTGGATTACGGTGAGAAATTTATACTGGGAATATCCGATACTTGACCAGGGAAAGCCGGTAAATACATAGGACCTCAGAAATTCAAGAACCACCCAGAATACGGGAGCAATCAGGAGTGCCGGAAGCCGGGTCTTTCTGATAGTTATCGAGAATAAAAATGCGAAGATACCCGTATAAAGACTGAGATAAAGACAGAGTAAAACAACAATAGCAATACTGGCTATAAACGAAAAGCCGCCGTAATGGTTTATTGAGTGGTATATCCAGTAGAGGGTTCCGAAGAAATACGGGATGCCAAAAATAATGCCTGTTTTAAATGCTTCTTTTGGACTCTTGTTATAGAGGGACAAAAGGAAAGGAATGAGCGCTATCCATGCAATCAGGAACAAGTCTACTGTCGGAAAACACAACACTAGAAGGACCCCGGAGATGAAAGCAGGACCATATGTTATCAAATTCTGTAAAAATATAGCGCTCAGCATATCTGTTTATTTGATGAATACTGTCAGTCAAATTAATTTACGGTATCTATTTTACTCCATACACTTAAACTTTGCTAAAGAAAGGAATCATGTGCTCTTGAAAACTAAAAAAGTCTTCAAAGAAAGCATTAGCCACTTCTCCGGATATACTGTCATGCATGAATTACCTTGACTTACTGCTTAAGGACATGATACTGTATTAACAAGATTTTAGAGGTTTTTGCGTTCACAAGAGGCCCCAAAGACTTTTAGCTTTGTGGCCTTTTTTATTGAGTCCTTCTGAGATTTTAGTTTAATAGATAAGGAGGTAAACAAAATGACACAAGGAACTGTGAAGTGGTTCAACGACAGCAAAGGTTTTGGCTTCATTACTGCTGAAAACAACACTGATGTATTTGTCCACCATACGTCCATCCAGGGCAGTGGATTTAAAAGCCTTGCCGAAGGTGACAATGTCAGCTTTGATACTGAACAAGGCCCGAAAGGTCCCAAAGCGATCAATGTAGTCAAACTCTAATTAATTGGGCAAGGCTGCCTCCAGCGGAGGGAGCCTTGCCCTTTAAGATGAATGAGAGGAACATGAATAATAACAGTAAGAATATAGCAATGATGGAGAGGATGCAGGAAAGGACGCAGCAGAGACTTGAAGCAGGTTCTGTAGCTACACACTTCCCTGAGGTTGCAAACATCGTCATGAATATGACATATAACCAGAGAGGGGCAACATCGATACTCCGGACCTTTAGTTTCACTCCCAACAGCTCTGCTTTTTTTATAGTAAACTGCCTAAGAAAAGACTGTGTTGATGGGGGGTTTGATCTAACCCAGGTTATAACCGCGATGATCAGAAACCGCAGAGTGGAGGCAAAAGGAGCGCTCAGTTGTGAAGGCACCGATTCTTCTACCAACCACTCAGATATTGCCTATGAAGTTGCCATACAGTATACCTAACATCGCTGTCCTTTAATCTTACGATATATTGAGATAACCGCATCTCTCTCGTAATGTCAGCTCCCAATGCGGTTTTGAACGTGTTCGGAGGTAACTGATAAAAATTGAGAACCTTTTAAATTGTGCAATCCTTCCCAAATCCTTACTAACAGAAAAATACCTTACGTGCGGACTTGATGAAGAACCTGATAACAGATTTATCCTCTTAATACCGAATAATTGCAAGTATAATCTCATAAAATGATATGCTATGAAATACTATTAATGAGTTTTGAATTAGTCAAGGAGGGATACATGATCGAGCAATGGATTAAAGATATCAAGATGAAGTCTGATTTTCAGGGCCTCGGGATGATTCTGGTTCATAACGGTATAGTTCGGGCTACCTCAAAGAATGGGAAAACAGTCCAGGGGATGCATCTTTTCCATGACAAGAAAAAACTATCTTACCTATTGGATGAATTAAGTAAAAGAGATGGTATTGTTGAAATAAAAGTCTGGATAAATGAAGGACTCTTGAAGATCGGTGATGACATAATGTATGCATTAGTTGCAGGGAAATTCAGAACATCTGTTATCCCGGTGCTTGAAGAGCTTGTTTCCAGAATTAAAAAAGAGATTGTATCTGAAAGAGAGATTTTTTAACTCACCAGTGTAATTTATTACATATAGAAAAAAAGATGTAATGCATGCATAATAACCTGAAATAAGGAGGAGAAAAAAATGGCACAGAAGAAGACTACTAAGAAGAAAGTAGTAAAGAAAACTGCTGAGATGACTCAGAAAAAAGTTGCGAAGAAGATCGCTACGAAAAAAGTTGTCAAGCAAAAGAGAAAACCAAATCCTGCATTTATGAAGCCCGTGAAGATTAGTGAAGAACTGGCAAAAGTTGTAGGTAGTAAGCCACTTCCAAGAACAGAAGTTACCAAACAACTGTGGGTTTATATCAAAAAGAACAAGCTACAAGATACAGTAAACAAGAGAGATATCAATGCTGATGCTAACCTGAAGGCTGTATTCGGAGGGAAAAAGAAAGTTTCGATGTTCGAGATGACCAAGTTGGTTAACAAACATCTAAGTTAAAAAGATAGAATTCTCTGCTAATTAGTTTAACGAAGGTAGCAAACACTGTACATTTCTCAAGAAAAGGGCGGGAAACAATACCCGCCCTTGCAACTAGCAATCTTTGATCTTCAAACTTGACTCAAAAGAAAAGAAAGGGTCAGGTCTACACATTGCACATATTCAGCTTGCCACAGAGGGCGTGGATATTTCTTTTCAGTCTGTTATCTTTCTTTAACATCAGACGAAACCGCCTGCTTGCCTGTGACACTGCTGATTCCCCCATATGAAAGTGCGTTCCAATTTCCTTTAGAGATCGCCCACTATAGGTGTGGCACAGATAGAGTGAAGCTTTCTTTGCCCGCATGGTGCCTTTTCCAAATAGTGCTTCGACCTCTTTCTCTATATCCTTCACAGAAGTCATCTTAAGTTGTCTTAACGCAGGCAGATTTCTATCAGGTACTTTCCCCTCAAGATATTTTCCCTTGATCTCTTCTGCAAATTCCCGGTTCCCTAATATCATTGATGCTACCGTTTTCTGCAAGGGACTCTCGTACTCCTTGTTTGACATCGCATTGATAAAATCTTGATATGCCGTCTGTGCACGGCTTGTCTTCCCTCCAAAATACTTGAGAATAAACTCTTTCGTAAGCCATTTCGGTGCTTTGTCTTTCCCGAGATAATACCGATAGCTCGACCAATCATAGTCCTCTGGCTTGGTTACTATCCCGGCTCTTACCGGATTCAGATGCATATAACGTGAGAGTTCACCAGCATATTCATCAGCTTCCACAAGGATTGCTTTATACCTTCCCTGAAAAAGATGTCCCGTTCTTTGTCTTTTGCTATTTACATAGGTAGTGTACGCACCGTTGATATGACGCATGATCTGCGAGAGATTCCCCTCTGGCGTTTCTATCAAAAGGTGATAATGGTTACTCATGAGACAATATACATGAATTGCCGCTTTGTATCGCAGAA
>Ga0256868_10000602_pt1 | contig 20701 bp, 27 predicted proteins | sample RVTome_13_FD_187341 | JGI IMG/M metagenome (GOLD analysis project Ga0256868, IMG submission 187341) | Soil microbial communities from uranium-contaminated site in the Upper Colorado River Basin, Wyoming, United States - RVT92D227 HiSeq ...
AAGTTTGATAAGGATATATTACAAAATAGCAATTTTCAAACTGTACATGAGGCAATGAACCGCATTGCTAATTATTTTGAAAAGGAAACAAGTTTTATGACTTGGGGTAGTTAAGAGCCCGACTGTATTACAATTATATTAAAAAGTCTAAAATGCATACAATCATATCTTATTATCCTCAATTACAATATTAAGTAGCTCTTCCCTAATCTTTCTTTTAGCAGAAATTGTTCTCAACCAATCTGGTAAACGTGTATACACTGGTTCAAGCATGTATTTATTACTCGCAGTCGTAAGCTCATTGCTGAATTGTTCCATCATAGATTCTTCCAGATGCCTATCATAGTTAATATTATTAAAAAGAGCGTCTGCATAATATTTTTTAATACAACTTTTAGCATGTTTATGATACAATACTCTAAGAGATAATAAAAATGATCTGGAAATCTGAATATGATCTTCTTCAATTAAAACCCGTAATAAGCTTTTAAAAACATCACCTGACATTTTAACAAGTCCTTTACTGTGATCTCCAATCTCCTGATGTTTATGTTCATAGAAACCAAGATCAGTCTGACAAACTCTTTTCATTGCTATATTCCGATATATCTCAGCCATAACACCTATTTCAATACCCCATCCATAAGGTATATCAAGATCACGTGCTAAATCACTAGTTAATGCAAATTCACCTGAAATTGGATAGCGAAATGAACGCAGAAAACGAATAAAATCAGGTTCATCGCCTAAAACATCAATAAATGATCTAAGAAGAGGATGGAGAAACAATCGAAATAAACGACCATACATCAGTTTTTTGTTAATATCTATCCGAGCGTAGTATCCTTTGTTGAATTTAAAATCAAGTTCAGGTTCTAAAATAGGATACAACAGCTTTGTTGGAACCATTTCATCATAACTCTGGATATCAGCATCATGAAGCGCAATCCCATAACATTCTATACTTGCTATACCTAGTGCAATCCATACATCACGCCCTTTTCCGCTATAACCTGTTAAATCTAATCCTTGACTTTTCAGTTCAGTTAAAAGATTTGTGATTTTTGGGCTATTACACCAGATGATTAGTTTCGGGATTGTTAACTTTGAAAAAAACCGTTTTACATGATCAAATTCCTTTGCATCATTTGCAGCTAATGGGACGATAACTTCTTTTAAGTAGGTACATTTATTTAGATGCTTCAAAATATTTCCTAAAGAATCGCTTTTTATTTCATTATAAAGCATTGGCATAACTACAGTGACAGGTCGTTCAACTGCAACATCGCTAACATTTTTCAAGAGATGAGTTTTATTTACGTTAAAATCATGTAACGTGGTAATTTCTTCCTGTTTAATATCCATATTATCACCTCCAAATCTTACTATACTTTTTACTATTCATTTAAAACCTATTATTTTTTACGCGATAAATATATTATCGGTCAATTTTTTGATAATTATGTTTATTGTAATGTTTCTCATGTTTATAGAGAATATGTAATTAATTGATAACCATTTTTTATATAAAAATTGATATTAAGCATTTTTCTATTTAATTTTTTGCACAAAATCTAAAAAATATAATACTATTTTTTGTTTTTTAGTAATATACTCATGAAATATTTTATTAATTATTCAATTATTATTTTTTATGAAGAAATGTATAATCTGGAAAGTAAATTATATGGTAAAAAGAAACTAAATTTTCTTATTATTGCTATAATACAGATTAATCTTGGAATTATGTTACTTTCAATATCCTTTTCATAGGAGATTAACTATGGATGATGCCATAAAGTATGCTGGCGCTCTTATATTTTTGGCTGCTGCTATTATATATGTAACAATAAAAAATAAAGGTAAGAATAAAGAAAAGAAGTATCAATATGAGCAGAATCAAAAAAGAGAGAACCAAGAAATAGATATAGAATTAGTAATTTACAAAAAAGAAAAGGATAGATTAGAAGAGCGATTAAGAAGAAAAGAACTTTCTTGGGATGATTTTGTACGATTAAGAATAAACTTGGATGAACAACACGAGAAAAATATAGAACAGATTCGTAAATCGAGTGTTAAATAATAGTCTATAAAATTGAAAATAATTATTCCTTTTTTTCAGTTATTATCTGAGTTTCTAAACATATTTTCAAATTCTAATAATTTATGCATCAATTTATTTTTTTTAAAAAATTCTTCTAGTAAATGTATTTTTTCATCCCGATCCATTTCTGTTTTCTCCGTTTAATTCCTTTATTTATAAATCTTATTTAAAAACATATGTATAAGCAATACTTATCACCCATACTTTTATAAAAAAATTAATTAAAATAATTAGTATTTTTAAGCATTTTTCTTTTTAATTTTTTGCATAAAATCTAAAAAATATAATACTATTTTTTGTTTTTTAGTAATATACTCATGAAATATTTTATTAATTATTCATCATTATTTTTTATGGTGATGCAATAGAAACCTATATTGATGTATATATAAATGGTGATGGCGAAAAAGCATCAGTTATACATAAAAAACTAACAGAATTGGGGCTTAAACCAACAATCGGTGAGCATGATTTTGTATACGACTGGAAAGGAATAGCGGACATTGAAGAAGAAATGAAACTCATTGATAATATTCAATCAGCACTAATTGGCACAAAAACGATATTAAAATTTAAAACAGCCAGGTAAAAACAATTCATCCAGAAAAAAATTATTAGTATTGATTTTGTAACTTTTGTCTATGCCCACAATACATACATTCTAGAGTGTTACCCCATTTCATTAAAGAATGACCACATACCTCACATTTTCCATACATCTTTAATCTCTCACCATTATTAATAATACTAAAGTTACATAAAAGAGTATTGTGTATGGTTTTTTCATCCATAACAGCGTTTATATGTATTTGTTTAGGCATTATCAACTATTATATTAGGGTTTATAAACAAACAATTGTTACTAAAGTATAGGTTGAGTGAGGAAAAAATGTCTGATCTATATCATTTTGAAATGTTGTTTCTTATTCGTTTAGATGAATTAAAAGATGCGGATAAAAAAAATGTAAAAAATATGAATAAGAGATTAAATGCATTTAGTGCAAAAGCAAAGAATATTTTAGATACGTATGCGGTTCCATTGAGTTTAGAGTTTCCAATTTCTTTTACACAGATGGCTGGATGCTCAGAACAAATTTTTGTTTTTTCAAATATAATTTTTAGAGACGATAATTTACAGATGAAATGTAGAGATAGTAATATGTATCCAATTTTACTATCAAATCAATTGATAGCTAGTTCTCATAAATCATTTCCAATAAATATTGAAAAAAAAATAGATAAAATAAAATACAAAATTCAAAAATATGCTATAAAGTATAATTTAGATGGTGAGTTTTACTCACAACTATATGAAACTGAAGAAGAATATAAAGGGATAGTTAAAAGAGATATACCAATTGGTATCAAAGTCATCCAATCATATCAAGGGATATTGAGATAATAGACACAGCTGTTGAATTGTGTTTGTGACTCGAAATAATATAGTATTAAACATATTTTTAAAAAGAGAAGTTTTTAAACAAACATTTATTTTTGATAATTTGTTTGCATTAAGAAAATGGATGAGAATGCAAGGAATATAATCAAGAAAGCAATATCTAAAGAAAATTAGGTGTATAAAGTTGGGGGGAATAGATATGGAAACCGGTGAACTAATAAGAAAAAGATTATTGGAAAAAGCAAGTGAAATAGAAGAAAAATTAGAAGAATTAGCAATTGAATTTGAAAAAGAAAACGACATAACTGCAATAGGTATCCGTGAAATACTTTCAACAGTTCACAAAAGATTCGATGAAATATTCCTACGAAGGTAAAATATTTCCTATAATACAGAGTTAAATATGAAATTGTAGTTTTGAGGGAAAAAAATGGTTAAGTGCAAAATTTGTAATGAAGAAACAAGCAATTCTTATGGCGTTTGTGACGCCTGTTAAGACATTTTAATTAGGATAAAACTATAAATGAAGTTTGAGGGAGAAAAAAATTATGAATTTATTTAATTCACTTTCTTCAGCTGTAGCTTCTTTAAAAAACGACCGAATAAAAGTTCATTTTGGATTAACAGGTGCAGCAAAAATATTGTTTGCTCTTCGCCCTTTAGCTCTACCACCATGGGATGAATCGATAAGAGAAAAACTTATAATTCGGAATAAAAAACTAACTTATTGCGAATACATAAAACATATTCAATTATTACAGCAAGATCTATACGAAGAATGTTCACGATATGGTTTATCAGAAAATGAATTTTTTATAAAAATTGGAAAACCAAAAACAACATGGATGAAATTAATAGATGAATATTACTGGATGAGATATACACATGGAATCGAACCACCAAAGTCTGAAATAAAATTTTGGTTTCAGCTAAGTAATGACCTATAAATTTTCTTTTACAATAGTTTATATCTAATTTCATTTTACCAAAAAAAAAAGAAGAAGGTTAAGCAAACATAATGCTTTAGACCAAAGAAGAGAGAGAAAATTAATAAAAATATTAGAAAAAATTTTAGTTTAATTATCCCTTCCTAGTAACCGCTTTTGCTATCCCTGCAATGTTACCTATTTCTCCACCGGGTACAATGATAAGGTTTTTTTCACGTGCTATCTCTGTTAATGTTTGTAGTTCTCTTAATCTTAATGCAATTGGTGTTTTTTCATAGAGTTTTGCTGCTTCAGTCATTTTTGCTGATGCTTCGAGTTCACCTTCAGCCATTATTATCCGTGATCGTTTCTCTCGTTCTGCTTCAGCTTGTTTTGCAATAGCTCGCAGCATCTCCTCTGGTAATGAAACATCTCTGATGTTTACTGCAGAAACTTTTATTCCCCAAGGATCAGTACCAAGATCTATTACTGCTTGAAGACTTTTGTTGAGTTCCTCTCGTTGTGATAAAAGTTCATCAAGATTCTTTTGACCAACTATATCTCTTAATGTCGTCTGAGCGAGTAAACTTGTTGCCATATCATATCTTTGCACTTCTACCACTGCTTTTTGCGGGTCTGTTATTCTAAAATAAACAATAGCATCAACATCTGCAGTAACATTATCACGAGTTATAATACGTTGTTTTGGAACATCTATAACTCTAGTTCTTAAATCAAGTTTTATAACCCTATCTAATATTGGTATTATTAATACAAGTCCAGGACCTTTTATTCCTATTAATCTGCCAAGTCTAAATACAACTACTCTTTCGTATTCTGCCATTATTTTTATGGCTGAAAGCAGTATCGTTAAAAAGAAAATTATTATTATAAATAATATTAATATCCATATTTCCATAATTTTTCCTCCAACAAAAAAACAGGGTTTAGTTATTAAGCATTTCTGAAAAAATATTAAAAACAACAAATTGTTAAATATTTTCTATGTTACTTTGAGAAAAAATAAAAACTGTAAACTAGAAATATTTAAATCCTAGCAAAATAACTTTTTACTTATGCCTTTGAAAGTCCGCTGTCGTTGGTGTGGAGAAAGTCAAAAATATCTAGATGTATTTTCAAACACTTTACATTACAAAGAAAAGAATTTGGGAAAAAAAGGACTTTGTGTAAAATGCAACATGCCACTTTTCAAGATTAGACACGACGATGGGTCAGAATATTCATTCTCTGAATATAAGAATTTAGAAAAATCTTGTTTCTTTCCTAGAGGTTATACCAAAAAACAAAAGGATACTAACCTTAAACCAAAAACCTAAAATGGTTACTTTTTAGAAACTCATTTGAATAAAAAAAGGGGGAAGATTTTTTTTAAATTGGTTCAGGTGAACGTACTTTAACTCCCCATGCTTGACCGTTTAACTCTATTAAATCAATAATGGTTACACGGAAATACATTGAAAAAAGTTTCATAATAGTAGGTAAATTTTCTGTTTGTTCAACACCTGAATATGACAGTGTTGCTGATTTTGTCATAAAAGAACATCCTAGACCAAGTTCTACAGAACCCTGCAGGGTATCCAGATACATTTTTCCACTTACTATTTCCCATGCAAATACAGTGGTTGCAGTATTTTTAATTATTAGTGATTTTTTAATAAATGTGGTTGTTGTTAAAAAATCTGGACTTGTGGAAACATCAACAGGACCAAAATAATATTTTGAATAACTACCCGTTGATGGTGTTTTATTTTCGTTTTTATTTTCTTCTTTTGTTATTGATGTTGCACTTGATATAAAACTTGCTGATACTAACATCAATAATATTCCTATTAATAAAACTATTTTCTTCATAATATATTACCTCCACTTCTCACAGCTCTAACATTCAAATAGAAGTATTTAAAAACTATGCTAATAATTGTCATATAATGACAAAAATAAGAAAAAAAAGTTTTTACAAAAATAGATTTGAGTATCCCTGATTTAATTAAAAGTATTCAAGAAATAAAACTAATTTCATATCGACTCAAGATGAAGTATCCCAATCCAGTAGAATATTGCGACACAAAAAATTATAACAATACATATAAAATTAGCAATGACCCCTGCTTTGAAAAGATCACGGGTTGAAAAATATCCTGAGGAATACGCAATAGCATTACCAGGCGTTCCAATCACCAGCATAAACGCAAGACCGGCACATAGAGCAATGATCATCGAAGAGAGCAGAGGACTAAAACCGATTTGTTCAGCAACTGCAATACCAATCGGTAACAAAATAGCAACAGCACCAACATTTGACATAAGATTAGTCAATAAAATCGTAAGAAGAATCATCATAAGAATAACAACATAAATATTATCACCAACTATATTAAAAATAAGATTAGCTATCCATGCACCTGCCCCGGTATTTTCTATACTTATACCAAGAGTAATCGCTCCACCATACAGCAAGATAATACCCCATGGTATCCGTTTTTCAACATCATTCCATGATATGCAACCAGAAAAAAACAAAATAACACCACTAAGAATCGCGATAGCAGCCAACCCAAAATATTGATGAGATGAAAAAAGAATCCATAAACAAATAGTTAAAATAAGGACACCAAGTACAATTACTTCATGAATTTTTATTTTTCCTTCCAAAGCCACCTGTCTATTTATTTCTTTTTTCGCATCCGAAATATCTTTTAATTCAATAGGGAACATCAAATATAGCACTAACCATACAACAGGTAAAGTAATTAAAACAACAGGTATAGAATAGACACACCAATCAAAAAAGGTCACATTGATTGGTGGATTTAAATCAGATAAAATACCAATGGTCAAAGGATTCCTTGCACCACCCACCAATGTACCCAAGCTTCCTATCGAACAACCATAAGCGATACACAACATACTGAGTTTCCCAAAATTACTCTGACGAGGCACAATCTTAGTCGCGATGAGAATAGAAACTATAATAGGTAAAAACAATGACGCAACACCATGCTCAGGCATAATAAACGATAGAAACGCACAAGAGATCATAATGCCAAATGTAAAAAATTTTGGGTGATTTTCAAAAAAATATAGAAAATGTAAAGCTATTCGTCGATGTAATCCATGTTTTTCTATAGCAGCAGCCAGAATAAATGCACCAATTAAAAAAAAGACTGCTTTATTTCCAAATGAAGCAAAAACATCACCTGCAGGCATAACACCCAGCAACGGTTGAAGAATCATGATAAAAAGACTGGATACAGCAAGTGGTATGGGTTCTGTAACCCAGAGTATTGCAGCCATCGCTAATATACCTATCATAATTTGTCCATTATATGATAATCCTTCTGGTGTTGGAAGAATATATGATAAAAAAACAATGAAAAAGGCTAACAATATAAAAAGGTAAGAACTCTTTTTTGGAAAAAACATACCATCTTTTAGATTAAGGTTTTTTTTGATTGTATCTTTTTGTGATGGTTGAGGTATCTCATCCATTATAAGTTTCGTGGTATCGAATAGTATTCTGCATTATATATTTTACAATTTAATCAGATATTTATAATTGCTTTATTTAATATCATTATTTTTCTTATTAATTTTTTTCAAAGAAATTATTGAATTGTTGGTAATATAAGATATCTATTCTTATTTACAATATATCGTAAAAAAAGAATATTTTTATAAAGTAACTATTTACTTATTTTAACTATAATGGTTTAAATCTCTAACCCTTTATAAATAATGCTTGTTATAGAAGAAATCTTAATTTTTTACTAGTAAACTGGTTTTCAAATCCCTTCCCCTGCATTGATTTATTTTTTTTCTCTTTATGTTGGGGCTGACCCTGCTTCATGTTCATCAGCAATTTCCCCAAATATTTCTTCTATCAAATCCTCCATAGAGACAAGACCTCTGGTTTTACCATCCACTGTTTGTAACAACGCAAGATGTGTTTTCTTTGCTTTCATGATACGTAGTACATCATCTATTTTCATACTCGAATCTATTTTCAAAATAGGGCGTATGATTGATTTCACAGGGATATTTTTTCCCGTAACTGCTAACGTATCTTTCGCATGGACCATGCCTATGATATCATCCAGATTATTTCTATAGACAGGGAATCGAGAATAACCTGTTTGAATTGATTTCTGTATAACGTCTGCAATGGTATCATTTTCTTGAAGAAAAACTACATTCTCATTTGGTGTATACACTTCAGAAGCATGTGTCTCATCAAATTTGAATACATCTTTAACCATTTCTCGTTCATCACGTTCAATAGTCCCTTCTGCTTCACCAAGGCGCATCATCGCCATTATTTCTCTCTCTGTTATAATAGACCGACTTCTACCTTTTCCACCAACGAGTCGTATCAGACCATTCGAGATACTTGTCAGCAGAAGAACCAGTGGATGAAATATCTCTGTAACGAAAGCAAGCGGTCGTGCCACTCGTAAGGCGAAACGCATGTTCCGTAACCCAAATGATTTCGGCGTGCTTTCACCAAAAATAATGACCAACAATATCATCACAACCATGGCAATGCCAATACCTATGTTACCGAAAATGATAGTAGCAATAGTGCCTGCGATAATCGAAGCAAGTATATTTACGAGGTTGTTTCCGATAACAATAGCGCTAATTACATTCTCTGGTTTCTGTAAAAGCCGGTCTAAGATAATCGCATGTTTATCTCCTTCTCGTGCTTTTTCTTTTATTATTGCACGATTAATAGAAATAAACGCCATTTCAGCACTAGAAAAAAATGCAGAAAGTAAGATAAGGCATATTACAACTAAAATACCAATAATTATCCATAACATTATATTTTGCACTCAGAGAATATTTTTCGATTTATGTATGGAACATAGAACATATTCTTAACTTTAACTCCACGATTCTTTAAGGAATCCCTTCCCCTACACTATTTTTAATATTAAAAACGTGTCAAAATGGTTACCTAAACTTTTATATATATAACATTGTTACATAGCTTTATGGGCTACCCTAACAAATGTTTGTTTCATGAGAATAAGACATACCCTGAAAAAAGCTGGTTAAAATTTTTAATTTTAAGAGTAATATTTGAAAAACCTACATATGGTTATGATATAATCCAAAAAATTGAGGAAATAAGTTACGGAAGACATAAAATTAAATCAGGTACAATGTACACAACCCTTAGAAGAATGGAAAAAGAAAAGTTATTAACATCAAGTTGGAAAAAAAGTAAATCAGGACCTGACCAAAGGGAATATAGTGCAACAAAACAAGGAGAAAATTACTTGAAAAACTACCTTGAAATGATTATTGAAAGGAAAAAAATGATAGATGTAATGGCTACATTTTATTACAAGCATTTTGGAGAAAGCTAGTTATGAATTATACTGCACTTATCATAAACATTATTGCAATAGCAGGTTTGCTGATTGCATTTGCAAAAAACAAGGAAAAAGCGATAAAATCGCTTAAAATGGCTGGTAAATCTTTTATCAAAATGCTTCCGATGGTGTTCATTATTATCATTTTCATTGGTTTACTTCTTGGTTTTGTGCCACCTAGTCAAATATCAAGATTTGTAGGAGAGCAATCTGGTATAGGTGGTGTATTGCTTGTTGGAGTAGTTGGTGCTCTTATGCATATCCCTGCTTTGCTTTCATTTCCCCTTGCAGCATCAATTCTTGAGAGTGGTGCATCAATTACTGCTGTTGCAGCATTTATCACTACTCTTACTATGATTGGGATGATAACATTACCATTGGAAATTAAAATTTTAGGTAAAAAAATGGCTTTATTACGAAATGGACTAAGTTTTGCTATTGCAATCATAATTGCTGTTATCATGGGGGCGATTTTATAAAACCCACAGAACAGCAAGTAAAACAGAAGAAGAAAATACTACGAGATTGGATATTTTTTGGAATTACTATTGTTATTGTTGTTATTATCCTAATGTTTTTTCCAGCAAAAACAGATGCAGTTGTCTCAACTTCTAAAGAGTATTTCATAGAAATGATGATAGTTCTTCCTGCGGTGATGATAATCATGGGTCTTTTCGCTGTTTTTATCTCTGATGAAACAGTTTTAAAATATTTAGGTAAAACCTCAGGAGTTAAAGGTATAGCAATAGCACTATTTCTTGGCGCGTTACCTACAGGTCCCTTATATGTTGCTTTTCCACTAGCTGCAACACTTATAAAAAAAGGAGCACGTATTTCTAACATTATTATTTTTCTCTCAGCATGGGCATGTATAAAAATTCCTCAAGAACTTGTAGAACTTCAATTTCTTGGACTAAAATTTATGATCTTAAGACTCTTTTTAACAATCATTTTTGTAACGATAATAGGATTATTCATAGAACAAATAATAGAAAAAGGTAATAAAAAATCGTTAAATATAATCTCTGAATAGTAAAATTATGACAAACACTACATATAGACGAAAGCGTTAATTTTTACCGGTAATTATTGGTTCAAATCTCTTCCCCTGCGTTATTTCATCGGTGAATTAAGGTTCAAATAATACAATATTTGACTCAATATTTTAAGAAGAAACACTATTTGAAAAATGGTTATAACCACTTTTTTCTATTTTTTCTTTACCTTTAAATGACATAAGGAAAATATCTTTTTCTTTTGTTATTTCACCTACGATGAAACCTTCAACTTTTCCAATGTTTTCTTTTGAAACAGTATAAACAAGTTCAAAATCTTCTCCACCAAAAAGCGCATAATTATACTCATCCTCATTTAAGACTCTTGCAGTACTTCTAACATCATCATTAATCGGTAATTTTTCTTTGTAAATTACAGCACCACATTTACTTTCATCACAAATATGCTTAATTTCAGGAGCAAGACCATCAGATATATCAATCATTGAGTTAACATAAGGTGCAATTTTTAATGCGAAGTCAAGCCGAGCTCTTGGTTCAAGATATTTTTTCTTAACATGATTAAAATCGTCTAAATTTTCTTGAAAAACTCTAAGACCTGCGCGACCATTTCCAATAGACCCTGAAATAAAAATGTAATCACCTATTTTTGCACCACTTCTAAGTAAAAGATTTTTTTTACTAACTTCGCCTGTTAAAGTAATTGAGATAATAATCTGTTTACTATGCGCCATGTTTCCACCGATTATCTCAATATTGTATTTACCACAGGTTTTCCACATGCCCTTGTACATATCTTCAACAAAATCAACATCAATATCTTCGGATAAACAAAGTGAAACCAAAACATATTTTGGAATACCACCCATTGCTGCTACATCAGAAACATTGATTTCTATTGCTTTCATCCCAATTTGCTGTGGTGTAAACCAATCTTTTTTAAAATGATCTCCTTCAACCAAACAATCCGTTGTTAAAATCTCTAAACCTTTTTTTGTTTTAACAACTGCTGCATCATCACCTATTCCAATTAAAACATCTTTTTTTTTTGATTTTTTAGTAATTCTATCAATAAGACCAAACTCACCAATTTCTTTAATCTTCATTCAAAGCACTCCTAGTCATTTTTACAGAACAAAATCTTCCACACATAGAACATACATCTTCATCAGCATCAGTACATCTTTCTCGTATTTTTTTAGCAAGATCTGGATTAATTGATAATTCTATCATCTTTTTCCAGTCAAGATTAGACCTTGCTTCACTCATATTGTTATCCCAGTTTATTGCACCCTTTAAACCACGAGCGATATCAGCAGCATGAGCCGCAATTCTTGATGCAATTACTCCTTCTTTTACATCTTCAATATTTGGAAGCCCTAGATGTTCAGAAGGTGTAACGTAACAAAGGAAATCTGCGCCATAATATGCGGCTAGGCATCCACCTATTGCACTTGTTATATGATCATAACCTGGTGCAATATCTGTGACAAGTGGCCCTAATACATAAAACGGTGCACCGTGACATATTTCCTTTTCAAGCCTTATGTTTTCTTCGATTTGATTAAGTGGTATATGACCAGGACCCTCTATCATTACCTGGACACCTGCAGCCCATGCACGTTTTGTAAGTTCACCCAGAATATGAAGTTCTGAGAGTTGCGCTTCATCTGTTGCATCCTTAAGGCATCCTGGACGCAGCCCATCACCAAGACTCAATGTTACATCATATTTTTTTGCCATTTCAAGGATTTTGTCAAAATGTGTATACAACGGATTTTCGGTCTTGTGATAAATCATCCATTTAAGTGTAAGTGCACCACCCCTGCTTACAACACCCATAAGACGTTTTTTGATAAATGGAATGGATTTTTTGAGAAGTCCTGCATGAATTGTTATAAAATCAACGCCATCCTCGATATGGTTTCTGATACCCTCTAAAAAATCATTTTCTGAAAGCTCAACTACGTCATTAACCTTACAAGCCGCTTGGTAAACTGGAACGGTTCCTACAGGAATATTACTGTTTTTTATTATCTTTCGGCGGATAAGATCTATATCGCCACCTGTGCTAAGGTCCATTACTGTATCTGCTTTTGCATCGATACATACGCGAAGTTTTTCAAGTTCGTATTCCAGTTGTGCCTTATCTGGAGAAGAACCAATATTTGCATTGACCTTAATACTAAGGCTCTCACCGATACCAATTGGATTAAGATTTTTATGCAGAATTGAAGCAGGGATTACCACTTTACCCTGAGAAATTTTATTTTTTAACTCATTAACATCAATATTTTCTGTTCTGGCAACAAATTCCATTTCTTTTGTAATCTTATTGTTCCTTGCTTTTTCTAATTGAGTCATTTACTTTTACCCTCCTTTATAAGTCTAATAAAATCCAAAACATTAGCATATACATCATTAGAATCTAAAACAGCAGAAACAGCAACTACACCATCAGCACCTGATTTTATTACATCAACTATATTTTCTTTGTTGATACCACCAACAGCTATAATTGGTAAACCAACCTTTTTTCGTACTTTTTTAATCATATCAAGACCACAAGGAATACCTGAGTCTTCCTTTGTATCAGTTTTAAAAATTGGTGCAAGACCAATATAGTCAACCCCGCAGCTTTCTGCTTCAACTGCCTCTTTTTCATTATGAACAGTCAGTCCAATAATCTTGTTAGAACCAAGCAATTTTCTAGCAACATCAACTGAGATATCTTCTTGACCTAGATGAACACCATCAGCATCTACTGCAATTGCTACATCAACCCTATCATTAATAAGAAAAAAAGCGCGACCACCGCATAATTGTTTGATTTTTTTTGTCTCATTAATCATTTCACGAGTAGTTTTATTCTTCTCACGATATTGAATAACTTTACATCCTGCATCTAATGCCTGTTTAACATCAGATAATATACCATTTCTACTAATACTGGAATAAGTAACTAGATAATAATCTAAATTAGTCAGTTTCTTCAACTTGAACCATCCCTTTAACACCAGGTGTTCCCAAGCGTTTAGCAAGAATATCTGCAAGTTTTTTACCTGACAGCAGCATGCCTCCAAAAATCGGACCCATTCTGTTTGTGCCAAAAGCCGCGTTTGCAGCCATACCACAAACATAAACATTAGGATAGATTTCTTTTGTATTTTCCACGACAGTTTTTTCGCCGATTTCAGCATTCATCGATTTCTCACCCATAATTTTACCAGTTTTAGTAAACAGTTTTCCATCAACTTTTTTTTCAAGAATCTTTAAAATCTCTAGTGGGTGACCTGTTGCTTCGACAACAATTTTTGAGCGTACTGACAATGGATCGACATGAAGACCTGCAAGCTCGACACTGCTCCAGTTAATTACAACACCACAAACTCCACCCTTATTTATCATTACATCTTCTACGCTCATACAATTAAAAATCTTTGTTCCTGCTTGCACTGTCTTTGAACAAATAGTAGAAATAGCCTCCACAGAATCAGCTGTATAATAACCAGTCTCGTATTTCTTATATGAGATTCCAAATTCATCAAGAATTTCTTTACCATCATCACCTACAACGATCTCATTAAACATCATACCACCACCCCACATACCACCACCGATGGACAGTTTACGCTCATATATAGATACCTTAAAACCTTGTTTTGCTAGATAATACGCAGCAGTTAAGCCCGCTGGGCCTGCACCAGCGATAATTACATCTTGGTCAAGATTGTTTACAAATTTCTCTGTAAATCTTTCAATTATTGCCTTTGTTATTATTTCGTCTTTTAATTTCATTTTATTTCCTCATTTATTTCTAAAACCTTATTTGCAACATCAACAGCATTTTTACCTAAAACATAGGCGCATGGCTCTATTCCAAAATCTCCTTTGTGAATTAGTATATCAAAATTTTTATTTGCATCTTTTAGTTTGAAATCTTTTGTAAGAAAACTCGTTTTAAATTTTGTTTTTTCTATTTCTTTTTTGTATGCTATATTCATAATTGCATTTGCATCTAGGTTTTTACCAAGTTTTATAAGAATTGATGATAGATGTCTGCTTTTACCAAATCTTATACTGTTATATCCTGTAATTTTGTCTTCAGTAATTATTAGACCATTGAGAAAACTTGCTACGTCCTCAGGTTTTTTTACATTTTTTTTACTCATTGCAATGTTTATTTTAACTTCAGGGATAAGACCGCGGATATCTTTTTCTTTTAATTTATAAAATGCTTGTTTTAAGTTATCAGTTATTCTGCTGTTTTCATCTGTAAGTATCTCGTTTTTATCTGCGATTAAAAAGTCGCCTTCAATGTTTTTATCTGAAAATGTTATACATGTTTGAAAGTTAATAGATTGTTTATCAATTATTTTTTCTGTTATTTCCTGAGCCATTTTCGTAATATTATCTGATATTTTTTCATTTGAGCTGCAGTAGTTGCTAACCATTGGTTGAGATAGATTAAGAATTTCAGATATCTTTGACTGTTCTATTTTTTTACTGTAAAGTATTCTTGCTATTGCTTTTTTGAGAAGTATTGTTTTTTCTCCCCGGATAAGAAATACCTCAAAAGGCATATTAATCATTAATAGAAAACTATCAATGATTTATAAATCTATTGTAAAAAAAATATGAAATAAATAAAAGACACAATATATCAAAATATTTTAAATACTGGAAAAAAATTATAACATCTGTGTTTTTAAGGGTATTCTTATGGTGGGGATTTTAATATCAACTATATCATCCCGCCTCGGGCTCTTTAATATTTGTAAAATAAAAAAATAAATTAATTGAACCTTAAACGGCACATTTACCCATATATATTAATCTATTTTCCAGAGGAAAATTATATATCTAAAGTGCTGTATTAATTAATGGGGGAAAAAGTATGAAAAAGAGGATAGGAACAATTCTAGTATGTATATTGCTAATAGCCTCATCTTCAGTTATTGTCACTCCTGTTGAATCTTTAAAAGCAAGTAGAAATACTGTTTATGTTGACGATGACAATATCAGTGGTCCTTGGGATGGAACACAGGAGCATCCATATCAACATATTCAGGATGCTGTTAATAATGCAAGTGATAGCGACACTATTTATGTTTATAGTGGTATATATAATGAAAGAATAAAGATAAATAAAACACTTTTTATTTTTGGACTGGTATATGATACAAATATAGGAAATGACTTTGGAAAACCTATTATAGACAGTAACGGAACTGGCCCAATATTTTATGTTAAGGCAGATTCCTGTATAATAGATGGTTTTGTAACGAGACATGCTGGAGATAAATCACAAAGGTGGGGGGGATTTGACATTTATTCTAAAAGCTGTAATATTAGTAACAATGAATGTAGAGGATACAGCTATTCAGGTATTTATATTGAATCAAGTGCAGAAAATATAATGATTTATAATAATACAATAAAAGGCGTAATAATTGGAATTAGTTGCTGGGGGAAAGGAACAAACATTTCAAAAAATAAGATTTCAAATTCAGGATGGGCGATAGAATCGACATATGATGGTGACACTATGATTTATAGAAATATTATTTGTGATAATAATCGGGGGATATATTCTACTTATGGGGGAAGTAGGTACATAATTAATAATAATATATCAAATAATAGATACAATGGAATCCAACTAAGAATTCCTTTAAAAAAAAATATCATTAAGGGTAACATTATCTGTAATAATTATGAAGGAAGTGGAATATATTTATTAGATTTTTCTAATGGCATTATAGATAACAATACAATATGTGCGAATAAAAATAATGGGATCACTATATACAAAACGGCAGATGGAACATCGAAAGGAAATATCATTTTGAATAATACTATAAAATCAAATCAAGTATTTCAGATAGAAATTCATGGCGATACTAAAAAAATAAGTTATAATACAATTAATAATAACGAATTTTTAGGTGAAGTTGAAATTTGGTGGTCTGATAATAATATTATATCTAATAACAATTTTATCAATGGTGGGCTTGATATTATACACTCAGAAGGAAACAATGTGACCAATAACTGGATAAATAATAAGAGTTTAGTATATTTAGAAGGAATCAGCTTCAAGGAAGTTAAAGATGCTGGGCAGGTAATTTTAGTTAATTGTGAAAGTATTGATATTAAAAACCAGAATTTATCTAATATTGGTGTAGGTATTCAACTATTTAATTCTAAAGGATGCAGTATAATAAATAACAAAATTACGAATAATGAATTGGGGCTACGTTTTTTCGGCTCGAATTGGAATTTTATTTCGAAGAATAATTTTCTTAATAATGATAAAAATGCAATATTTTATGACTGTTATATTAATCAATGGAGACGTAATTACTGGGATAAACCTAGATTTCTGCCCATGCCTATTTTTGGATATATGGGATATTTTATTCCCATTCCTTGGTTTAATTTCGATTGGTTTCCAGTAAAAAAACCATATGATATACCTATACCAGATGTACCCTAAATTTGTTTTTCTTTCTTTGAAAAAATACTAAACCAAATCCCAAAAGGGACGTTTAACGTCTGATTAATAAATTGTTTTTACCAGTAAAATGGAGTTCGAATCTCCCTCCCCGCACAATAACCTAAAATATTTTAGTTTATTCCCTATTTATTTTTTCAACCTGCGTGTATACACGGATTTATATCAGTGTAAACGTCTCGTATGCTCCTGGGCGTAGGAGGACCGGTGAAAACAATCCTTTTATATAAAAATAGTAAAATATCGTAAGTCATATCGTGAAGGTTTATTTTATATAAGATAATCAATATATACAGTAGATCGTATGGAAGATGATAGAGGACAATACGAGAAAAGATCAATACAATTTACAAGATTAATTAAAGAAAAAGGTTTTTCTCCAAGAAAATTATCTGAAATAACTGAATTAGCAGATTCATCAATTCTTCATTATCTTTATGAAGCAATAAATGAAGGGTGCTTACGCCGGTTTGAAATATTGTACTCCATAGACAAAGAAATAAGGAAAAAAATCGAATCATGTATTTTACAACTTAAAACAACTAATTATTTTAAATTGAAAGATGCATTGAATATAAAAAACAAATTAGATGATTTAGAACTAAAATTATATTTAGATTTTAGAGACTCCAGAATAGATCTTGGTTATATGTATGAAAATATTAGATTTATTGAGACAAAAATCCATAGTTCGATAAAGAACTTTTTAATTACAAAATTTGGAGAACTGGAAAAAGAATGGTGGAGAAAAGGGATACCAAAGGCGGTGAGGACGGAATTATCAAAAAGATATGAAGAGGATGATGAACCAGCAGAACACCCATATTGTTATACAAATTTAAGGCTTTGCACATAAAGAAGGGGGTTTATATGCAGAATTGGTTTTTGCACATAAACCCTTGTTTTTCTCTTTTCAGAATGACTTGCTTAGTGATTGCTGGGAGGTATTAATATAAATCCCCAACTGTACACCTCCCAGCATAAGTATACTTTTAATAAACTACTAAAAGTATTTAAAAAGGTTTATAACTCTATAAGAAATGTGAAATCGCAGATGGAAGAAGATAAAAAAGATAATGAAACATTAAATGGACTTACTGTTGAAGATGCAATTTTAATATTAATGTATGCAAATAAAGATAAACCAATTACGGGAAGATTAATGTTTGTAAAGCAAATTTTTTTACTATCAAAAGAAATAATACCTTAACTAGGTGAAAAATTAAAATTTTTTCCAGCTAATTTCGGTCCATTTAGTAGAGTATTTGCTTCTGAGATTGATAGATTAATTAGTGAAGGGTATATTGAGGTTGAGAATAATATAGACAATTTGGGAAATATAATTCATAGATTTAGTTTGACAGATAATGGTAAGGAACGAGCATTAATTTCTTTTAGTAAATTACCTAATAATTATAAAGATATTATTAGTAGAAAACGTAAGGGATGGGATCAATTAGGATATACAGGAATTGTAAGATTTGTGTATGCAAAATATCCTGAATATGCAGTATATTCAAAAATTAAAAATGAGGTGGAAAATGGATACTGAAATTGGTGTAGCATTAATCTTAGGTGGTTTTACTGCTTTTACTTCTTTATTAATTATAGGAGTAACGGTTATTTTTAAAACAAAATCTTTTGAAGATGAATACGAAAATAAAGTAGAAAAAATAAAACTTTATCTTCAAGGAAAGATGGATGGAGTGCTTGTAGATTTTATGAAATCTAAATTGGAAGATTTTTTACCAAAAGGAATAAAACAATGGAAAAAAACTGATATGGCATCTTTTTCAAATTTGCTAGATGAACAAAAATTTGAATTGGTTAATACACGTGAACTCGATCCATTATTTGTAACTGCTGTAGAATATGATGCATGGGTTGAATTTATATCTGATTGCAAGAAGAATTTAAGGAAAATTGGGATGTGGATAATAATTGTTGGTATTGCAATTTTGTCATTTGTTGGGATAATCAATTATTTTAATGAGTTAGCAGAACCTAATATCGGATTATTAGTCATACTTATGATTATTCCTATTACTATGCTGATAAGTAAATGTAGTGAATATCATGAAAATTTAAAAAAAGTTGATGAGACATATAATAAATTACAATCTGGATGGGATATATAATAGAGGACTTTGAATAACCCTCTTGTATTTGGCTTTTACTGTTTTCTGCTGTGAAAACAGCCTGGCATTGCTGTTTTCGCTGATGCTTTTACCTATTTTTTGTTGTTTTTCCTTCAGATTTTCTGATTGTCTACCTGGCTACCGCTAACCGCTTACGATCCAATGTGACCAGCTGATACAGATTGTAGCCGAAACATTTGAACATCTCTTTGACCCGTACCCGTTCAAGTGTTTTCACTTGTGTTCTATCTCCTTTGAACACTCGTTTGATGACACTGAATGGTCGTTCTCCAGGTGCCCGTATCCTACCGATAGCTTTGTTCCGTTTCTGTTCCCCACCGTTCAATTTTCGCCCTCGGACAGCTCGTTTCATCGTTTTATCAGCAACACCAGAGGCTCGAAGGTGTTTTCCGAAATATCCTTTATCGCGATATGCTGCCTGGTCCCCTTCCTCAATCAGGTTGACATCACCATCGTGAACACTTGCTGTTGTAACCTCAATATCCCGGATCAAATGGTGATCAACATCAATCTTGATGTGTGACTTGTACCCATAATGAATCTGCCCATGCTTCACACTAAACCCGCCATCTTGATCTATATGTTGCTGTTGCTTTTCTGTGTACTTTACTGGTTCACCTTGACGTCGTGCTTTCTTCTCCTGACTGTATCGTTTCTTCCCCAGATCCGCTTCAATGAAACTGGCATCCTGAATCACCCCTTTTTTCACCTGGTATCCCTTGGCATCCAGTTGTCGCTGCAGTTCATCCCAGATCTTTTTATCCATGCCAGATTCTTTGAGTCGATCCCTGATCCGCCAGATTGTGCTAAAATCAGGGATTTTCTCGGGAAATCCGAGGAAGTTCCGGAAACTTAAACGATCATGGCATTGAAATTCCAACTCAGGATCAGACAACCCATACCACCCCTGCAACAACATGGAACGAACTACGATTAACTCATCCGTGTGTGGACATCCACCAACAGTTTTGTTATCCCGGAATACACTCTTCACTAACGGGATGAATGGTCTCCAGTCGATCTGATGTTTCATCGGCTCTAAACGATCTCCAAGCCCTTTCACTTTTTGATACTGTTGCTTCAAAATAAATTTGTCAAAACTCACCTTCATCACTCCTTATGTATCAGGAATGGTGAAGGGCCAAATAGAGGTTTCTATGAGGGGGTTATTCAAAACCCTC
>Ga0256868_10000603_pt1 | contig 20695 bp, 20 predicted proteins | sample RVTome_13_FD_187341 | JGI IMG/M metagenome (GOLD analysis project Ga0256868, IMG submission 187341) | Soil microbial communities from uranium-contaminated site in the Upper Colorado River Basin, Wyoming, United States - RVT92D227 HiSeq ...
GCCAAAAGAAATCTCTGACCGGAAAGTCATCGTGGCCATCACATTATCTGCCGAAGGCGAGATCTGTGCGAAAGGCGAAGCGGTTATGGTGAAGCTTCCAGACGATGTCAGGTCTTGACGGGCTGTTGTCCGAATCCTAATTTAGAGAATTTGAAGCCTCAAGTTTCCACTTTTGATATATCCAAAACTTACAAAACGTAATAGCATGATTCGGATGTGATCAGGGATAAGGAGTTCTTTCATTCCATCTAAAACAGGCTCTATAGCCTTAGCAAGTGGCCGTTTCACCTGATCTAACTTGAAAGCTAGCCCTCTCGTGAGTGGTGCTCCGTACTTGAGCAAAACCTGGAGGTTCTGGAAGGCAGCAATTAAGTATTCCCGTATTTGCACTCGCCAAAGCCCTCTCCGGGGTTGGGGATATATCAACTTTGATGATCTGTGGTCCGAATTAATTGCAGATGATTCTCCCTTCCTTTGGATCGATTGCCCGCCGGGGAAACTCTTCATGCTTGCTTTCTATCCGTAATGATCAGGGATGAAGGTTAGTTTACTTTGCAGATAAGTAGGTGTTATCAACGATCTGTTCAAATTATTTGCCCAGATTTATTCTGACGACTTCGGCGCCGATCACTGTGAGTCCAAGGTATTGCCAATTTCCTGCGCCCTTCTTCGAGGCTTCTGCTAACTTGATCGGCACGGAGTTTTGTTTGCCTTTTACCCTCCAAAGTCTAAAAATAGTCTAAATATTGTCAGACGCTCGTAACTTATTGAAATCATAAGCCGGCGGGGGGATTTGAACCCTCGACCTACTGATTACGAATCAGTTGCTCTACCGCTGAGCTACGCCGGCAACCATGGATTCTTGATAGATTAGAGAATCTTATTTTTATTGCATCCTATCTTCAGGATTAACTCTCTCTGTCATTCCCTAATAACTCTTGCTATCAAGTTTTTATATTGCCACACATTTTAAACCTTCGCAACCCAATTCTGGTTTCTCAGTTTTGGTCTTTATCTCTCGAGAAGGCCCCTGTCTCCTTCTTGAAACCGATACAAAAAGGACGCCAGATGTCTTCATTTTGTCGGGTCACCCTTTTCTTTTGACCTGATCATCTTTCACGCTTCTTCTTGTAAAAAATCACCATAGGATGCCAAACACATTATTTAGAAATCGTCTGGTATAATTGACCTGCTAAATCCGGATTGAGCTTTTTAAGGATTTTGTATTCTTCCAGCGCTGAAACCTTATCCCCAATCGTCAAATAGGCCAAGCCCAAATTAAAACGTATTTCTGCATCGTCGGGCTTGATCTGCAGGGCCTTGTTAAATTGGGCAATGGCCTCCTTGATCTTCCCCTGCCTTCCAAGAGCATTCCCAAGGTTGTTATAGGCCGATACATAGTCGGGCTTGTTTCGCAGGGCCTCGTTAAAATGGGCAATCGCCTCCCGGTTCTTTCCCTGGCGGAACAAGAGAACGCCTAAGTTGTTATGTACCACTGCACTATCCGGTTTGATTCGCAGGGCCTCAACATAATGGTCCATGGCTTCCTGGTTTTTTCCCAGGTCCTCAAAAGCAGCTCCCAAGTTGTTGTGCGCCTCTGGGTAGTTTGGCTCAATTCGCAGGGCCTCGCTAAAATGATGAATGGCCTCCTGGTTCCTTCCCTGACGTCTCAGAACCGTTCCCAGGTTGTTGTGTGCATCTGGATAGTCTGGCTTAATTCGCAATGCCTCGTTGAAATGGTCAATCGCCTCCCGGTTCTTTCCCTGGCGGAGGAAGAGAACTCCCAGATTGTGATGTGCCTCGGGACGGTCTGGTTTGATTCGTAGGGCTCCAACATAGTGTTCCATGGCCTCTTGGTCCTTCCCTTCCCGCTCAAGAGCAGCTCCCAGGCTGTAGTGCGCCCCTAGAAAGTCTGGCTTAATTCGCAATGCCTCCCTAAAATGGTCAATCGCCTCCTGGGTCTTTCCTTGACCTGACAGGGCAACTCCCAGGATAGTGTGACTTAGATAGTTGTCCTCGGTTACCTCCAGCGAATGTTGAAAGAGCGTAATGCTGTTTTGCCAACGTTGTACCTGTACCCTCGTAACAATCATTAAGATTGAAAGTAATATCCCTGCTGATATGGAAAGTACAACTCTACGGTAACGCCATCCCCCCAATATATCCGTGACACCCCAGGTAATCATGATAAACAGACCGATCAGGGGCACATAAGTAAATCGGTCAGCCATGGCCTGCATTCCCACCTGCACCAGTCCGATCACAGGGACGAGAGTTCCAATGTACCAAAACCACCCTACCGCAAGATAGGGAAGTTTACGTACAACACGAATCACCAGAACAGATACAACTATTAACAACAATCCGGCCCCCACAACCTTCCATAAGGGCAACATCTCTTGATATGGATAGAAAATTGATAGGTGGCTGGGCCAGATCATCTTTCCAATGTAACTCACATAGGATACCAGAGCGTTAGCCGCTCGCATATCTAGTCGGTAATCCCCCAAGGTTCCTATCGCTTCCCCTTTCCCTGCTGCAAAGATAGTCAAAACGATAGAGACTGCACAAAGGGCAAAAAAAGGAGCTTTCTCCCGAACCAAATAAAGAGCCTTCGACCTTCGAGCGCTGGGATTGATTGATTTGGAAATGGGAGATTTAGGATTCATACCCGATGGTGAAAGTTGATGTCGGCCAAGAGGCCAATAGTCAAGTAAGAGTAGCACAAATGGCAAAGTCACGAGCGTCGGCTTTGACATAAGACCCAAGGCAAAGAACAGGAGCGCCAGCAGATATCGATGGAGCTTCGGCCGTTCAACATAACGGATATAGGCCCACATCGTCAGCATCCAAAAGAAAGTGCTCAGAACATCCTTGCGCTCTGCCACCCACGCCACCGACTCCACATGGACGGGATGCAGTGCAAACAACACAGCAACGAAGCAGCTCCTCCAGAGCGCCCCTGTCATCCGTCTAAGAACTAAGAAAAGCAAAAGAGTATTGGCGATGTGAAAGGCCAAATTGTTTAAATGATGCCCGCTCGGGTTCAACCCGTAAAGTTGACAGTCGAGCATATGGGATAGCCATGTCAAGGGATGCCAATGGCCAGCATGGATCCTTCCGAAGGCCCAAATCACCCCTTTGAGGGTTAATCCAGACTGTATATACAGGTTTTCCGTTACGTATGAATTGTCATCGAAGGTTATAAATTCACAGGTTCTTACTTGTTCAAAGGCAGCAAAGGTTATTATAGTGAGGAACAGACCGATCAAGAGCGCCAAACCATGTTGACGGAACAACCCCCCTTTTGCATGGAGTGGTTTGCCTTGATTCGGTTTTTCAGTGATTACTTTTTTCTTGGCCTTACGCTTTGACATCTTACCAGAGAATGCCCTGCATGCCTTCGCCTGTATCTATTTCCCCATTGCTTACCGAGTAAGAGAAAACCTTAAGTTATTTGAAGTTTATTAGATCGAACCAGAGGAGTCAATAGGATGTATGACCTGAGTTTCCTGAGTATTAATCGGGTTTCTGAGGTTGACCAAAATCTCAAACTGTATTAACCTTCTCCTTCAGATACCCTATCCTCATCCCGGAGCTTTATCGTTGAAGCGCATTATCCTCTCCATCCTCATCACCGTTGGAATCCTCTTCGTGCTTCTTCTCCAAATCTCTCTTAAAGACCTTTATGCCCTTTTAAGAACAATCGATCCCCTTTGGGCGGCTATGGGATCAATCGCTTATCTTCTCTCCATTCTATTCCGGGCCCTTCGATTCAAATGGTTGCTTCACTCAAAAGGCATCCCTTTCTCAAACCTTTTCAGGATCACAGCATTCTATCATTTATCGCTCATGGTTCTTCCCTCCAAATTGGGAGAGCTCTCCTACCCTTACTTATTGAAAAAAATCAATGCGATGAACGTCACCGAGGGATTGGCTTCGTTAATTGTCTCGAGGGTCTATGATTTCTTCATCATTCTTGTCATCCTTTTGTTTGTTTCCATCGGGTTCGAAGGTCTTTTTGAAGTTCATCCGTTTCTCATCATCCTTCTCGTTGCTCTCCTGCTCGGTCTCATTGTCTTTGCTCTGTCCTACATGAGTAGCTTTTTAAGGTGGTTTTCAAATGTCCTGGGAAGGATATCCAATTGGACCGGGTCAAGAAATGTTAGGCTTATTCTATGGATGCAAGAGAAAATGAGTGAGATGGCAGAAGATTTTTACGCCATCAAGGCCCGCAGAACTTATTTCCCTGTCAGTGTGACAAGCTTGGCTTCGTGGGTCATGATCTTCTGCACCTTCTATGCCTATATGAAAGGATTCGGGATCGACCTCCCTCTCACAAAAATGATTTTTGGCTCTACGGTTGGCGTCATCGCCAATGCCTTGCCGATTAGCGGAATTGGAAATTGGGGGACGTTGGAGGCGGGATGGGCAGCCGGGTTTTTAATGGTTGGGCTTTCCAAAGAGAAAGCTATTGCCACAGGGTTTGGGGTTCATATCATCATTTTCATCGTCTGTGCCCTGATCAGCTTTTTCTGCTGGGTAACTTTTAAAAGACAAAAAAACCCTTCCCCCGCTGCTTCATAGCAACCAGATAGGAGAAGGGTTTTGATCCAAAGGATGACCAAAGGTCAAGGGTTTTCATTAAGCCTTTTGGCTTACATTTCGCTTTGAGGCCTTCAAAGGGTTCAACTTGAAATTATCTTCTTTAACTTCCTTCTTGATGTGAGTGGCAAAGTTGCAGGGCCCTTTTGCCCATTTGATAGAGGGCTCACAATAGGTCTTGCAGTAGGAGCCAACTTCGTAAGAGACCACTCGGTCGCACCCTTTGCAGGATTCCACGATGGGATAACACCTCCCACCATTATAGGAACAGCCTGTCTTCTTCATGAAGATACATTCTGCTCCCACTTTGACGGTTTGACAAACCATGGCGATCTACCTCCCTTCTCATTAGATTTATTTTTTCAAAGTAATTGAAATCATTAAGGTTTACCAACCTCACCGATGAGCACAAAAAAAAGAGCTACCGACTTTCGGTAACTCGATTTGGTCTCCAACCAAACGAGACAAGTATTATTTAATATACTTTTTCTATTTTGTCAAGAAAAAATCTTGAGAGCTCTGAAAAATGATTCTACGCTCTCTTGAGATTTCTGGGCTTTTTCAGAAATCTCATCTTGACAGGCTTTGTAAACTCGGTTATTCGTCAATTAGTGGCCGATTCGACACAGTATCGTAATGAAATTTGAAAACCTCAGGTTCCTATGCTCCTTCATCATTCATCTATTTTTATTAAACTGATCGCCACCATTGTTTTTCCCCTTTTCATTCCCTTTGGATATGTTCCCGAGGCCCTCCTTGCTTCACCTCGACTTCCCCATGTCACTCCGGAAATGGAGAGACCTGAATTTTGGATTAAAAAGATTAAGAATCCGACGAATATGTTATTAACCCCTGAGAAGATTCATACGATGAATGAAGAAAATCTAAAAAGACAGGACCTTCGTCTTTGCAGAATCAAAGACCTAAAAGAAGACTGGACAAGAGAGGAGGTCCTTTTTCTTTTAAAGGAGGATTGGGAAAATTTTGGAAGGACCGAAGAGGTTCGATATGGCAAAAGCGGAATCCCTCTTGGAGATTTTTTTTGGAATAAATTAAGAGACAATCTGAACCAAGAGTCCATGAAGGAAAGGGGCCGAATGGTTTACGCACTGGTCGTCAAACGGACAGATATTCGTGTCTTTCCGTCAGACGAACTTTCAATGAGCGCCCCTAACCATTATGAGTTTGACCGTTTTCAACACTCCTCTATCTCTCCGGGGTCTCCGATTGGAGTCTACCACTTCAACCAAGATCAAGAGTGGGCCTATGTTCAGACCCACTTTATCCGTGGGTGGATGCGCACACATGATCTGGCTATCGCCAAAAAGAGAAGTGATGTGGTGGATGATGAAGAAGCCAAGGGCCGATTGCTCATCACAGGAAATTTTGTTACCGTCTTCGTTGATCCATCTTTTAACCAGTCGATCTTTGTTGCCCAGATGGGAGATTCCTTCCCTCTTATCAGTATCCCCGGAAAAATGGCCAACGCATGCTATGTGATCCAAATCCCTTGGAGAGAAGACAACGGACAGTTGACTTTTAGGAAAGGATACATCCGCGCAGACGAGGATGTTCGTCAAGGGTTTCTTCCCTATACTCAAGAAAATGTCGCACGCCAGGCCTTTAAAATGCTTCACCACCCCTATGGTTGGGGAGATAGGCTTGGCGGCAGGGACTGTTCCCGTTTCATCATGGATCTCTTCAGAACCTTCGGGATTCTAATGCCCCGAAATTCAAAAGAACAGGCAAAGGTTGGAAAGGATCTCGGCCTGGTGGAGGGAAAGACTGAAAAAGAAAAACAAGAGTTCTTGGATCAATCCATCCCCCTGGCCACCACCCTCCGGCTACCCGGTCATATCATGCTTTATCTCGGCAAGGATAAAAGCAAGCACTATGTCATCCATAGTATCTGGGGAATCCAGAAATCAGGGAAGACGGGTCCAACCGTAGAAAAGATCGGAAAGGTGGTCGTTTCTGATTTAAGTTTAGGCAGAAAAGGACCCAACCGATCGTTATTGGATCGCCTCACCGATATCCGAATGATTGGGTCGCATTTTTGAGTTGAAAAAGCTTCCCCCATCAGTTAACCTTCTCATAAACCCATCGATGAAATAAGGGAGGCCTTTAAAAAAATATCCCTTCCATATGAAGAAACAGCGTGCAATCCCTCAGTGATGGGCGGAGATCCTATGCCCAGGATCGGGATGGTCTCTCCGGAGAAAACTTGAAGCGGCACATTTGAGCGATGCGCCAAGGTGCAGATGCCCTTAAAACGGCCTCTTCAGCACCACCCGCCGATTCCCCTCTCTCTCATGAGCCGCTTTTCAAGGTTTCGGAGGGGAGACCACCCCGATCCAACCGCACCCGAGACGGAGGGGTTACAACAACATGACAATTCTCCTTGACAATTGTCTGAAAATATATAGAATTTGGGAGATTTAAACAGGATTGGAGAGATTTGAAAGCTTTCGTCACAGGAGGAACAGGATTTATTGGAAGCCATCTCGTCGAAGCGCTTCTCCAGCAGGGAGTCCAGGTCCGTTGCCTTCTCCGAAAGTCGAGCGATTTGAAGTGGCTGCAGGGTCTCCCCATCGAGTTCGTCCAGGGGGATTGTAATGATAAAACCTCCTTAACAGAGGCGGTGAAGGGTACTGACTGGGTATTTCATCTAGCCGGTGTGACGAAGGCCATTAGAGAGGAAACGTATTTTGAAGTAAACGGCTTTGGAACCGAGAACCTGATCCATGCCTGTCTCGAAAATAATCCTCGTCTTCAAAAATTCATCTATGTTTCGAGCCAGGCAGCGGCAGGACCCAGTCGAAATGGGAATAAAAAAAAGGAGTCCGATCCCTGTGAACCGGTTTCCCTTTACGGCCAGAGCAAACGTATGGGAGAAGAGCTGGCTCTTGCCCATGCGCATGAACTTCCGGTCCTCATCCTTAGGCCTTCTGGGGTTTATGGGCCAAGGGATAAAAACATCTTTACTTTTTTTAAATGCCTCTCCAAAAGGATCAACCCTTGTCTCGTCGGTCAGGATCAACATATTAGCCTATGTTATGTGCAGGATATTGTCCGGGGAATTCTATTGGCCGCCGGAACTCAGACAAAGAGCGGAGAAATATTTTTTCTCTCCGATGGGAACGACTATCGGATGAAAGAGATCGGCGATATCTTTGCACAAGCGATGGGAGTCACGGCTTTATGTATTCGAGTTCCCAAACAGATGATATTGGGAATTGCCTTTTTTTCAGAATATCTTTCAAAATTTTCCAAGAGGCCCGCCCTCCTGAACAGAGATAAAGCAGAGGAGATGATTCAAAAAGATTGGGTTTGTGATATCACAAAGGCCAAGACGGTCTTAGGTTTTGAACCCCGGTTCCCGCTGTTAGAAGGAGCCAAATTTACCTTTGAATGGTACAAGAAAGAAAATTGGTTATAGAGAGAATGAGGTGATCTATGGATCTCTTTGAAAAATGCATGAAAATTTACGAACAGACCCAAGGGTTGAGAGCAAACGGTCATTATTTCTTCTTCAGAAAGCTCGAGTCCCCCCAGGACTCTGAAGTGGTGGTCGATGGAAAACGGGTGATCATGATCGGCTCCAATAATTATCTCGGACTCACCAATCATCCTCGGGTAAAGGAAGCCGCCATCAAAGCCATTGAAAAATTTGGAAGCGGCTGCGCCGGCTCACGATTCCTTAACGGGAACCTCGAAATCCACGAAGAGTTGGAAGGCAAGTTAGCCCGTTTCTTTCGTAAAGAGGCGGCCCTTGTCTTCGCCACGGGGTATCAGACCAATCTGGGAACCATCTCTGCCCTTCTGGGCCGGAATGATGTAGCCATTATTGATAAATACGATCACGCCAGCATCATTGATGGTTGTCGTCTCTCTTTCGGTCGAGTGAAAAAATATCGCCATAATGATATGGAGGATCTGGAACGGGTCCTCGATGCAGCGAAAGATAAAGGCAAATTGATTATCGTGGATGGCATCTTCAGTATGGAAGGGGACATCGCTGACCTTCCAAACATTGTCAGATTAGCTAAAACTTACGGTGCCAAGGTGATGGTAGATGATGCCCATGGGGTCGGAGTTTTGGGGGCAGGAGGGAGAGGCACCGCGGAACATTTTGGTCTTGAAGATCAGGTGGACCTCATCATGGGGACATATAGCAAATCCCTCGCTGCCATCGGAGGGTTTGTGGCGGGTTCAAAATTGGTGATCGATTTTATCAAACACATCGCACGCTCGATGATCTTCAGTGCCAGTCTTCCCCCTTCCCTGGTGGCCTCGGTCAGTACGGCTTTGGATATCATTGAAGAACAGCCACAATTAAGAACACAGCTCTGGAAGAACACACATAAAATGCTCAAAAGCTATAAAGAGCTGGGGTACGATACCGGCGCCAGTGAAACGCCTATTGTCCCCATCATTATTAAGGATGACATGAAAGTCTATGCGATGTGTAAGTTCCTTTTCGAAAATGGCGTTTTTGTCAATCCAGTCGTCAGCCCTGCTGTGCCTCCGGGGAGAGAACTGCTCAGGACAAGTTATATGGCGACCCATACCGATGAGCAGTTGGATAGGGTCCTGGTTGCCTTTAAAAAGGTCGGAAAACAATTGAGACTCATTTGAGGAAAATCCATGTCATGACAAAACAGGAACTCAAGGTTGAAGAAGTAAAAAATCAACAAGACCTCATGACCTTCATCCGCTTCCCCTGGGAGATTTATCAGGGCGATCAGTATTGGGTCCCTCCTCTCATCAAAGACCAACTTCTGAAATTTGACCCGAAGCATCCCTTCCGTTCCCATTCGGAGATGATCTTTTTTCTGGCGTACCGGGGGAAAAAGGTCATAGGAAGAATTGTGGGCATCATCGACCACCACTACATTGAGTTTCACCAGGAGAAATTGGGGTTCTTCGGTTTCTTCGAATCCATTCCCGATGCGGAAGTGGCAGGAACTCTTCTTTCAAGAGTCGCCGATTGGTTAAAAGGGCATGGAATAAATAAGATGGCTGGACCGATGAATCCCTCTACCAACGATGAATGCGGTCTTCTCATCGAGGGATTTGATTCCTCTCCATGCCTGATGATGCCTTACAACCCTCGCACTTATCCTTCTTTGCTGGAGGGCTTTGGGCTGAGGAAGAAAATTGACCTGTATGCCTACCTCCTGGAGACACCTACTTTCCATCTCGCTCGTTTGGATCGTATCACCGAGAGGTTAAGAAAAAGGGAACCTCAACTTTATGTTCGCCCCATCGAGCTCCGCCATTTTGACGAGGAACTAAAAATTGTCAAAGAAATTTACAACCAGGCCTGGAGCAAAAATTGGGGGTTCGTTCCAATGACCGACGAAGAGCTCAATCTGACAGCAAAAGAGCTGAAGCCCCTGGTCGTTTCTGAATTGATCCTCTTCGCCTACTGGGGGAAAAACCCCATCGCTTTTTCAGTCTCCCTTCCAGATTATTACGAGGTTCTCAAACACCTGAACGGAAAGATCGGGCTTCTGGGTGCGATCAAGTTCCTTTATTATTCAAAAAAAATCAATAAGATTCGAGTGATGCTCCTGGGTGTGAAACATGACTTTCAGAAGAAAGGAGTGGAAGGCCTCCTCTATATAGAGACGTTTAAGAGAGGGAACAAGAAGGGTTACCACCGAGCAGAATGTTCATGGATTCTTGAAGAAAATGTCCTGATGCAACACGGGATCGAAGCGATGGGGGGAAAACGTTATAAGACTTATCGGATTTATGAAATGCCCCTCTAACTGGAAAGTGGAAAGTAGGGGGTGGGAAGGAGTAGGGAAGAAACTACCTTCTACATTTCACTCCCCACGGTCTGAGTACCACTCTCCAGGTTCCACCATCTATGAAGTCGGGGGCCGAAGATCATACACCCTATGGCTAATGTCATTCCGACCAAGAGATCAATCACATAATGGTACCTCAGGTAGATGGTGGAGAGAATCAGAGCACAGATAATAGGGAAAAAGAGATAGAAGAGGAACTTTTCATAACGATAGGCCAGGTATAAGATAATGAGGACGATCTGGGTGTGGCCGCTGGGCATGCAATCTCGCTTATTATGCTCCAAAGCATTCAACGTATCTCTGACAAAATCGGTGATAAAGCTTCCCTCGAGAGGCACAGAGTAGAGATGGGTTAATGCATAACGAGGCCCGATAGCAGGAAAGAGGATATAGCCGATAAAGGAAATATAGTATCCAAAAGCCAAGACAAAAACCGACCGATCCAACTCCACCATCCGATCCTTCAGATAAAGGACGGTAATGAGAACCACCGGGATGAAATAATAGCTGAGGTATGCCAAAGACATGATATCTGTAAACCAAGGGACGATCCATTGCTCTATCCATAGGGTGGGTTGGACCCCGAAAATGGAAAAATCAATTTTAATCAACCAGGGGTCGATATCCGGCTGGAGATACTGGATCAAATCGCCGAGGGACTCATAGATGAGGATGACAAATAGGATAGGAGAAAAATGCTGAAAGAAGGTTCCTGCCTTTCCCATCGCTTTTCGATCCCACGATAATTTGAGGACAAAGAGAAGGCCTAATAGGACGAAGTAACGAAAGAGCAAAGAATGCCAGAGTGGGATTTGGCCATGGAAGATGAGCGTCAAGATGATCAGGCCGATCAAGAAAATAAAGCTCAGCCCTTGAACAGGAGCGATTTTTTTCATTTGTGAGAAGTCTATATATATCATAAAGGAAGAAAAATCAACCCTTCGACTTTCCCCGGTCTAAAGCCCGGGGCTGCTCAGGGTTGATACTGCACTTCAATAGACTCTGTGTCCTGAGCTTGTCGAAGGGAGCGGCGCTTTTGACCCCGTCCTAAAAGGATGGGGTTTGCCGCCGTCGAAGTATCAAGGATGCCCCCATCCCTCTCCCCTCTGGGGAGAGGGGGAGGGAGAGGGGAGGAGAATAGAAATGCGATATTCACAATACCTGCTGCCGACATTGAAGGAGGTTCCTTCTGAGGCCGAAGTCCCCAGCCATCAACTGATGTTCCGGGCGGGGATGATCCGGAAACTGGCTTCTGGTATCTATTCTTACCTGCCCTTTGGCCTTCGATCTATTCGAAAAGTCGAAACCATCATCCGTGAGGAGATGAATCGGGCCGGTGCCATTGAGGTCTTGCTTCCTTTTGTTCAGCCTGCGGAGCTCTGGCAGGAGAGCCATCGGTGGGAAGAATATGGGAGTGAACTGGCAAGGTTTAAGGACCGTCACAACAGGGATTGTTGTCTGGGGCCCACCCATGAGGAGGTCATTACGGATATCGCCCGAAAAGAGATCCGGTCATATCGCCAGATGCCGCTCAATCTCTATCAGATCCAGACCAAATTCAGAGACGAGATCCGGCCTCGGTTCGGCGTCATGCGCGCCCGTGAATTTATCATGAAAGATGCTTATAGTTTCGATGCCGATGAAAAGGGAGTGGATGAGAGTTACCAAAAAATGATCGAAGCCTATACGCGCATCTTCACCCGATGTGGCTTAAAATTCAAAGCCGTGGAGGCGGAGAGCGGTCTGATCGGAGGAACATTCTCTCACGAATTTATGGTTCTGGCCGAAACCGGAGAGGAAACCATTGTCAGCTGTACGCACTGTTCTTATGCGGCCAACATTGAAAAAGCGGAATTTCGGAGACAAACAAAAAGCGGACAAACTCATGAAAAAGGGTTTCAGAAGCCTATCCAGAAAGTATTAACGCCCGAGAAGCGGACCGTCGAGGAGGTCACCCAGTTTCTCCGTGTCTCACCCCAGGATTTGGTGAAAACCCTCATTTTCGAAAGCGATAAAGGATGCGTTGCGGCGTTGGTTCGCGGAGACCATGAGATCAGCGAAAAAAAGCTGAAAGCCGTATGGGGCTCAGAAAACATTCAATTAGCCAGTGAGGAGACTGTGGAAGAAATCACCCATGCTCCCAAAGGATTTGCCGGCCCCATCGGTCTCTCCGTCCCGATTCTCGCCGATCACGACCTCCGGGAGATGGTCAATTTCGTCACCGGAGGTAACGAAAAGGATGCTCACCTTACTGATGTGAATACGGGCCGCGATTTTCAGGTCTCTCAATTTGTGGACATCCGGAAATTCTCTCCTGGGGACCTGTGTCCTCTTTGTGGGAAAGAGACCAGGACGGATAAGGGGATTGAGGTCGGTCATACGTTTAAGCTGGGGACCAAATACAGTCAGGCCATGGGAGCCACTTTTTTGGATGATCAGGGGAAAGAGAAAGAGATCGTCATGGGGTGCTATGGAATTGGTGTGGGAAGAACGGTCGCCGCCGCCATCGAACAGTCCTATGATCAAGACGGAATCATCTTCCCCATGCCCATCGCTCCCTTCCAGGTTCTCATCCTCCCGGTCAATATCAACATCGGCCTGCTAAAGGAGACGGCAGAGCAACTTTATCAAACCTTTTCTGAGAATGGAATAGAGGTCCTGTACGATGATCGCGAAGAGACCCCGGGAGTAAAATTCAAAGATGCGGATCTCATCGGGATTCCATTGAGAGTGACTTTAGGAGAAAAGAACTTGAAAAAGGGGTTGGTGGAAATCAAAAAGAGGAGGACCGGGGAGATCCTCCTGGTAAAAAAGGAGGAGGTCCTATCGAAGGTTAAAGAGATGATCGATACCTCTCTTCAATCACCCGATTAAACCTTGGCCGATAGATCAACTCGAATGTCTCTTCTTTTCCAGGGAAGAGGCCGCAAGCCGCCCTTTTCACATCCTCTACCAGTTCCCGCGCCTCTTCGGGTAACAGGTCATCCTGCTGGATCGACAAGATAGAAAAATCGACTAAGAACCGGAGATAACGAATCTTCTGGTTCTCCTCTTTAATCTGGCTATCTTCTCCCCTCATCGTTTATCCTTTTATAACATAAATTATTCATTGACAGCACCTTCAGAACATTTATATGATAGGATAAAAAGTTGAGGAATTTCTACTGATGGCCGGCGATCCCAAAGAGAAGATCATCTTTGCCCTCGATGTAGAACACTTCACTGAGGCCCAACGTTGGGTGAAACTCTTGAAGGATCGTGTGGGGATATTTAAGGTAGGGAAACAGCTCTTCACCCATGCCGGACCAAAGGTTATCCATATGATCCTCCAGAAGGGTCAGAAGGTCTTTCTCGATCTTAAGTACCACGATATTCCCAATACCGTGGCCAAGGCGGGAGAGGAAGCCACGAAATTAAATGTGGCCATGTTTAACATCCACGCCCTGGGAGGTCTTGAGATGATGAAAAAGACCGTAGAGGCATCAAGGACAACCGCTAAAAGCCTCGGCATTCCAAAACCTCTGATCCTGGCCGTCACCATTCTCACCAGCATGGATGAAAACGCCTTGAAGGAAGTAGGAGTTCAAGGTTCGCTCTTGGAAGAGGTGGGACGTCTTGCCTCTCTCGCCTCTAAGGCAGGAGTGGACGGAGTCATTGCCTCTCCCCAAGAAATCGGGATCATTCGGGAGCGATGCGGGGAAAAGTTTCTCATTGTCACCCCGGGCATCCGCGCTCCTTCCGATAAAAAGGATGACCAGAAGAGAACCCTCACACCGAAAGAGGCGATCTCAGCAGGGGCTAATTATCTTGTGATCGGGCGCCCCATCAAAGAGGCGAAAGACCCCCTTGAAGCGGTTCAAAAAATTATCGAAGATATTTCATAAGTCACAGCCCCCTCACCCCATCCCTCTCCTTGATGGGACTGTGTCCTAATTGGGGCAAGGGAAAGAGGATTCTAAAGAACGGAACAGACAGGCGGGTGAGAAAGCTTTAGAGCGGAACCTCTAAACAATTAGATTCAGAGGTTTCAAGCCCATAAAAGAATTGCCTCTCCAGCAATGAGGATAATTTCCCATAACTTTAAATGTCCGCATTCTAAAGCTTTGGAATCCAACTGTTTGTTCCGTCCATTCGGCCCTCCATCCTATTACGACATGGTCTCGATGGGGAGAGGGGAGGGTGAGGGGTGATGGTTCAAATCATTTACGGGATTCATCCTGTCGAAGAGGCTTTGAAATCGTCTCACGTCCAAATTGAAAAGATTTTGATCGGCACTCAAACCCCTCATCCTCCACTCCAATCGATCCTTGATTTAGCCAATAAAAAGAAAATCCCTGTGACAATCACGACCAAGGAATCCCTCGAACGAATGACAAAGGGGGGCGTTCACCAGAATGTCGTGGGCCTCATTAACGAAACTCTTTATGCAGATGTCGGAAAAATTCTCTCTTATTGGAAAAAAGAAGAGACTAAAGCGCTTTTTCTCATTCTCGACGGAATCCAGGATCCACAGAATTTTGGATCGCTTATTCGAACGGCATCGGGATGTGGCGTCCATGGAATCATCATCCCGAAAGACAGGTCCGTTGGAATGACTCCGGCGGTCGTCAAAGCCTCTGCAGGGGCCGCTGTTCATTTGCCAGTTGGCAGAGTAGTCAATATTGCTGCCACGATCGATCTCTTAAAAAAAGAAGGAATCTGGGTCTATGGTGCCTCAGGGGAGGCCAAAGATCTGATCTACCAACTCGATCTCGACATGGATCTGGCCATTGTCATTGGTGCGGAAGAGAAAGGGATTAGACCCCTGGTGAAGAAAAAGTGTGATCGACTCTTTTCCATCCCGATGAAAGGCCCTCTCTCCTCTTTCAACGCTTCGGTATCCGCAGGAATGATCCTTTATGAAGTCATGCGACAACGTTACGGGATGGGGGCTTGCCTTCCGAAGCTTTAGCGAAGGAGGGGAAAAATAATGATCACCCTACAGAGACCTGGTCAAGTAGCATTAGAAATCGATTCCATTCTCATAGACTTTGAGGGAACTCTTGCCTCTGATCGTCGGATTCACCCTAAGGCAAAGGATAAGATCAACCTTCTCTCCAAGCGTGCCAAAATCTATATCCTGACAAAAGGAGAAAAAGAATATGCGGAAGAGGTTCTGAAAAAAGTCAAAGCAGAGATCACTTATTTAATGGAAGGGAAATCGTCCCAACAGAAATTGGATTTATTGCGCCAGTTGGGAGCGAGTCGGACCGTGGCCATTGGTAATGGAGCAGACGACGTCCCAATGATTGAGGAGGCTGGTTTTGGTATCTGTGTGTTGGGTAAAGAAGGAACCTTCTCAGAAGCGGTAAAGAAGGCGGATGTGGTCTTTATGGATATTCTCGATGCCCTCGACTTTCTATTGAAACCCCTCCGCCAGAGAGCCACACTGGGACAATAATAATTTGATGTCAAATGCCGTGATCGATACTGGACGCGGCCACTCCTTAGTTTATCAAGATCGAATTTGTCCAATTCTACTCAACGAGCCACTATTGAAAGAATATCCTTACTGAGTCCTCCCTCCCCTGAAAGCGAGGGATTTTTCTAATCCTAAGAGGAGACATTAAAGAAGCAACCATAGGAGCGGGGATACCTTTCCAATTTCAGGGGGACTGGTAATGATAATAAAAAATAAGATATCTACTCTTATGGGCAAAAAAATGAACAGCTTGTTGAAAAACTCGATTACGGAGCCACTTCCGCGAAAGCAGGATTCTGAAAGGTTTTGAAAATTGGATGACTATTTCCTTTGGAATGAAACAAAGAAAGTTAAGAAAGCTTTTTCTATAGCTGTAAAAATGCTTCTCGAGATTTTTCCTGTTTGTTTAAAGGTCGTCAGTACCTGACGCCTATCATCTCAAACGTCAAGACCGGCGGACTGGTGTTGATCCACTTGACCGACTTGATGAGCCTCCTGATTGTCCTCCGCTGCTTTGTGAGATTCCACCGCCCCCCGGTCCATATTTTTTCATGTCCTCAGGTATTTCTCGATTCCCAAATTCCAATTTCTTCAGGATTTTTGCAGTGTTTTCGGTGGGGGGCTGCTTTTTTTCTTTAACAGCGGTTTCAGGGGGTGGATCCTCTGAAAAATGCACCGTTCCTTTTTCATCTATCCATTTATAGAGGTACTGCCCAAAGCCTTTTTCACCTACTCCTAAAAGAACCAATACTATGAATAGAATCAAAAATATCTTTGGCATTTCAGACCTCATTCACCTCTCCGAGAAAGATGCAGTCTGCTTAAAAAATTCCAGAAAATAATCATGCAAGATTTAGGCCTAAATATAAGTATTTAAAATAATTAGCATTTATCAAATCAGCAGACTGTTACTGTGACAATTTTAGGTAAGATGGCCGAATAGAAAAGCCAATATTTGTGAGACTCTGTCAAGAAAATAGGTGACTCTTTGACTCTATTCTGGCTCGACCATGATTTGATTATTTATTAAAGATGAAGGAAGCTGATAAAGAAGGCCTACCTCCTACTACCTATGCCAGGATGTTAATTGTTAAGAGTATTCAGGCCCATACAAAATAAACCTTTCATCCAGAATTCTTCCCAGTAAACCTCTTGGCTTCTCTGCGTTATGCTGATCAGTAGCAGGGCCAACTTTTTTATGGATGACACCACGGTTGTAAACTCAAGGATAGAGATTCGATCCCATTCATCTTGCCGGATCATGGACACTCTCCAACCTACCTGTTCTTCTTCTCCTTCTTCATCTTTCTCTTCTCTTTCAGGCTTTTCTGTGGCGCCTTCTTGCTTTCCTTTACCCCTTTGCTTTTCTCTTTCATAACACCCTCCTCTCTTGAGTCGTTTTATGTCTTGGTCCTTCGATCTTATAAAAAAAGGGGAACAACCACCCCAATCTCTGTCTCTTTTCGCTATGCTTTCTGCGCAAACTAGACGGGAATAAGTGTCAATTTTCACCTACGTCTCTATGTCTCCCTGCGTCTCGTCCCCCTAAGTCCCCAATCGCCCCTATTTTTCTCGATATAAACTTACGATTCAAATGGTCAGCTTGGTCCGACCCGATACAGGCATCCTGCTTCAAAACGTAGCTTTACTTATGATCCAGCCATCTGGGCAAAGAAGTTAAATAACTTAAGTATGTCCCCAATGGCAGGGTGCGGGAGTAACACCGGAATTTTACGCGGTCCGACGAGGCTTCACGACACGATCTATGGTCTCACCTGCCGCCAACTCGGCCACGCGGAGATCGTATGCGGTTTGCAAGTTAATCCACGATTGTGCATCCGTGCCGAAGTACCGCGCCAGACGTAACGCCGTATCAGCTGTGATGCCGCGCCGCGCACGCACAATATCGTTGATGCGGGCGGGCGTCACGCCCAACGCGCGGGCCAAAGCGGTGGCTGACAGCCCCAGCGGCACCATATATTCCTCACGCAATATCTCGCCCGGATGAATGGGACGCATACCGTTCTTGATCATGATAAGGCCTCCTCAATGGTAATCTACAATCTCAACATCAAAACCATCTCCGGCTTTCCAGGTAAAACACACACGCCACTGTTCGTTGATACGGATGCTGTACTGGCCTGTACGGTCTCCTTTCAGTGCCTCCAAGCGGTTGCCTGGCGGCGCCCGCAGAAAATCAAGAGTCGCCGCAGCATTCAACTGAATCAACTTCCGCTCAGCCACTCTACGGATGGCCTGCCAGCGGCGGGGGCAGCGCCCCTCGAAGAGGGTTTGGGTGTCTTTATCACGAAAACTCTTGATCATCGATCTTATTATATATCGATATTCGATATATCGCAAGCCCGGTGGTGGTTTGACCCCACTGATCCCACCCGTTAGTATTCTTTCCCGCAAAGCTCAACGACGTTGGGCAGCAATGGATCCCTCCCTGATTTCTTCATTAAGAAAACGGGGTTAACCGTGGGATACCCAATGCGCTATGCGAGCTTCTGGAGAAATCCGAAATCGAATTGGGAGATCCAGGGGGTATTGAGGTTGGCTGCCCTCAAACTTCTCAAGCCTGAGCCCGTGGCCCCTCCCTATCTTCTCGAATTGCAATATTGCAAGCCTGACCCCACAGTTTTCAGTTTTCCACAGTTTTGATTCATATAAAAATGATGGGATGACACATATAGATTTTAGAGAAATGGCTGGCAAAGTATCTGAAATAGATATTTGGAGTGAACTCGATTAAACAAGGTTAAGAACGATAGGAGGCGTTGATCTTCACATAATCGATGGAGAGATCTGTGGTGAGAACTGAAAATTGGCTCTTCCCTTGATGGAGATCAATGGTGACTTTGAAGGATTTATTTTTTAGAATTTCTCCGGCTTTTTCTTCCAATTGAGAACCTACTCCCATCCCTCTTTTAACGATCGGAGTCTTATCAAAAAAGAGATCAATTCGATTTGGATCAATCTGCACACCGGAATAGCCTAAGGCGCACAGAATCCTTCCCCAATTGGCATCCTCACCGAAGAAAGCAGTCTTCACAAGGGGAGAATGGGCAATCGCATAGGCAGCCTGTTTGGCATCTTCCTTGTTCCGTGCTCCTTGGATTGAGATTTCGATGAATTTTGTTGCCCCTTCTCCATCCTTCACCAGACTTTCAGCCAAACTCCGACAAACTTTTGAGAGCATCGATTGGAACACCTCGCCATCCCGGTCCATGCGATTCAAAATGGGATGGCCTGCCCTTCCATTGGCCAAAAGCAAAACAGTGTCATTGGTGCTGGTCTCCCCATCAATCGTGATCCGGTTATATGACACCTCAGCGGCCTTCTCCAGCATTCGTTGAAGCAGGGGAACTTTAATGCAGGCATCTGTGACTAGGAAGGAGAGCATCGTTGCCAAATTGGGACGAATCATCCCTGCCCCCTTGACCATTCCGCACAATTTCACTTGCTTTCCTTTGATGCGACCAGTGGCCACTTCAACCTTAGGAAAGGTATCTGTGGTCATCATCGCCTCCACCGTGTTCATCCAACCCTCTGGACTAAGCTGATCAACCAATTTAGGAATACCTTCCTTAATCTTCTTCAATGGAAGCGGGCTTCCGATCACACCTGTGGAGGAGGGAAACACCAGTCGTTCTTCGATTTCCAACTGTTTCGCAACAAACGAAGAAACGCTGTTAGCATCTCTCAACCCTTGACTCCCCGTACAGGCATTCGCATTCCCGCTGTTCACAATGATTGCCTGGCAGAGACCTCTCTTGATACGCTCCATATCCAATTGCACGGGTGCTGCTTTGACGGCATTCGTGGTGAAGAGCCCGGCGACCTGAGCGGGAACCTCTGAGTAGATCAAGCCTAAATCTCTTTTTCCATCTTTCTTGATCCCCGCTGAAATCCCTGAAAAAAGAAAACCCGATACTTTAAAATCAAGCGGCTTCATCTATTGTCCTCGCTGTTGATATCGTTCTCAAAAAACTTCTCAAAACTTTTTCTATATAATTTAATCCCCCCATTCCCCCCTTTAGCAAAGGGGGGGATGGGGGGATTTGGCATTTGAAATTTCACATTCATTTGTCATTTGCCTGCCTGCCCTGTCTATCACAGGTAGGCAAAGGCAGGGATTTTGATATTTGGAATTATCTTATGGCCTTACTTTGATTTTTCTGAGAATCTAATTCTGCATTCTGCATTCCGCAATCCGCATTCTGGAATTTTTAGGCTCTTGCCTCTTCCTCCTTGGGCAAGCAGCATCGCTTATATTTCTTTCCACTCCCGCATGGACAGGGATCATTCCGTCCCACCTTCTTCCCTTCCCGTCGAACGGTGACACCCTTTCCGCTTTCTGTTTTTCCACCCCCGCCCTGGGCGGCCTCCCCGCGGCTCATGAGAAAGGTCTGCTTCCGTTCCAGCTTTATCTCCTCAGCCCCCTTTTCTTTAGCAATCTGAATGGCGAAGAGTTTTTCAACCGTATCCCTTTTGATCCTGTCCAACATCTCGAGAAACATTTGATAGGCTTCCTTTTGATATTCGATGCGAGGGTCTTTCTGGCCATAACCTCTTAAACCGATCCCTTCCTTCAGCTGGTCAATGGCAAGAAGGTGGTCCTTCCAATGGAAATCAATAGATTGGAGCATGATCACCTTCTCTAAGTATCGAAGCGTGGGAGCTCCAAATTCCTCCTCCTTCTTCTGGTAAACGTCCTTCGCACTCTGAATAATCATTTCTTTTAACTGGTCTCTCCTGATTCCATTTTCTTCTATCGAGGGAACAGACCACTTGAAAGAAAATTGTT
>Ga0256868_10000604_pt1 | contig 20674 bp, 20 predicted proteins | sample RVTome_13_FD_187341 | JGI IMG/M metagenome (GOLD analysis project Ga0256868, IMG submission 187341) | Soil microbial communities from uranium-contaminated site in the Upper Colorado River Basin, Wyoming, United States - RVT92D227 HiSeq ...
AGCAGCATTGAACGAAAGAAATCGATCGAGATGGAAGAAAAGCAGTACTGTCTATCTTAGGATCTTTGTGATGTTCTTGATTTGATCGGCTGTCTCTTTAATCTCCTTGACTTCCTTCAGCCCTGGAATTTCTTCAACTTCTTTCTTGATATCTGAAATCAGGTTCCCTTTTTGATCCCCTTTGTTTTTTTCTCTCCCTGCCTTTCTATCCTCTCGAATTTTTCTGATCTCTTTCACCGTCTCCCCGAGTCCCTTCCCGATCTCCGGCAGTTTTCTCACCCCAAAGAGCAAAAAGAGAATGACAAGGATTAACAGAATTTCCTGGTATCCTAAACCGAACATTTCTACACCTCAATGAAGTTACTTACCGACTTTGTATTTATTATACAATTTTACACTACGATGCAAGAAAAAAATTCAAATCTCACGTAATGCCTCAGTTATTTTTGGCGGTGATTCGGCAGGGGTGCTGAATAAGCTTTATCGCGGAATCCTCTTAGCGCAATCTGCCTGGGACTTGAATCCCCGAAAGGTCCCCTTTTATCGGAATGGCGATGATGGCCTATAAAATCTGAACGATCCGCCTGATAAGGCTTTGGAAGCATCCCCGCCGAATCATTGAGGTCGGGAGCCCACCTCTCCCATCACTAAGGCATGACAACCTCACATAATCCCTATCCTCTCCCCCTGCCTGTCCCACGCTCGGCTGAGACCGGGGTCGGTAAGCAACGGGTAAGAGTGAGGGGACTTGATTTTTCTTGAAATTTCAAATATTAAAGCCTTTATAAGACCCAAAGGAGGTCATCCATGTCCACTGAATTAGAGTGTCCTATCTGTGATGCGGATATCCCGCTTGAAGGAACCGAGCAGCCAGGGGATCTGGTCCTCTGTTCCTATTGCAAGGTAACCTTTAAGATAATAAGGACAAAAGATAAATGGATCCTTTCGGACGACTTTGAGGAATAGACCCATTCCTACGGAATGGAAATTCCAAATCCCGAATTCCAAACAAGCTTCGAACTATCAATTCCCAAATTTATCAGAAAGCCTTCTTATGGTTTGATTGTATATCATTTGGTAATTGAAATGAAATTCTTATATACCTCAGACCTCCATGGTGAAATTCACCTCTTTCAGGAACTCTTATCGTTCGCCATTTCTTCCCCATCAGAAATCATGGTGATAGGGGGCGACCTTCTTCCGTCCTTCCCTCCGACAAAGCGATACGAAGATATGGTTCCAAATCAAAAAACCTTCATTGACCAGTTTCTTTCTCCGTTTTTCAGAAGGATGCTGGAGACCACTTCTATTCAACAGATATTTCTCATCGCTGGAAACTGGGATCTGGGTTATCCGTATCTCATTACGAAGGCTACAGAAAGGATCATCGATCTTAACCAGAGGAGTTATCGATTCAAAAATGGATACGAACTCATCGGATACCCGTTTGTCCCTCCAACCCCCTTTCGACCAAAAGACTATGAGAAGATGGACGATCGGGAATCCCCTTGGCCTCCTCAGAAGAATCCCTCTTATATTCGATCCTCTGATGCGACCGACCGATTGATCCCCGTTGATCCCTTTCCCTATTTTAGAGAACGAGAAACGATTGAGGAAGATTTAGATCGACTTCCGAAACCTCTGCATCCAAAAAGAGCGATCTATGTCATGCATTCCCCTCCTTTCGCGACTCGATTGGATCTCATCCAAGGAGGAAAATCAGCAGGGAGCCGATCCATCAAAACCTTCATTGAAAGGAATCAGCCTCTTCTAACGCTTCATGGGCATATCCATGAGGCACCAGAACTCTCCGGCACCTACATGGATTGGATTGGAGAAACTCTTTCCATCAATCCAGGGCAATGGATCGGGACAACCAGAGACATTTCCAGGCTTCATGCCGTCACCTTCGAAATGGAAAGGGTAGAACAAACACTTACCCACAATTGTTTCCAGAGATGAAGAAGCGTTGGACGCACGACATTAAAGGGGACAACTTCAAATTACTTTTCACACATATAATCGGATACTTACGCATTTATTAAAAACACTTGACATATAAGAAATAGAATGGGATAATAGTTTTGTAGGTTGTAAGGAGTATCTGTTTGGATCACAAAAGGTCGTAAAAGTGCTTCTTAAACTTTTGCGGCTTTTTTTTTAGGACCAAAGGCTATTACAACTTACTTAAGTTTAAAAGAAGAAAGGAGGTGAGTTGTAGTGGCCAAAGGTCGTGTGAAATGGTTTAATGAGAAAAAGGGCTATGGTTTCATTTCCAGAGACGACGGAAATGATGTCTTCGTGCACTTCTCTGCCATTAAGAGAGATGGGTTTAAATCCCTCTATGAAGGCGATGAGGTAGAGTTCGAGGTTTCCGATGGTCCGAAAGGCCCACAGGCAACTAACGTTGTCGTAGTGAGCTAAATAGAATTTCGTTAAACTGAAAAGAAAAAAAGACCCCAGGTTTTTCAACTGGGGTCTTTTTTTATTGTCCCACTTTCCATCCTCCGCCACGATGCTGGAAACCCGATTGAACTAACGAGTTCAAGCTAGATTTTTTTGTTGCGTGAGTACGGTCTTATTTTTCACAAAATACAGTGCTCACCCTATTTTCTTTTAGCAAGGTGGTTGTTTAAACTAATACTAAATTCATTCTGTTTCTCAGATGAAGACCTGAAAGTCCTTTAAAGGACAGTATATGATACACAAGAAATCCGATGGTCCACCGCACAACCATTTTTGGGGATAGAAATGTATCTTTTACGGAGAGATGGCTAAGGATGCGATTTTAGAGAATCAACGCCTTATAAGAGCAGGACGAGGAGAAAAACACACAAAATGGGAAAAGGTAAAAGGACGGCCATGGACAAAAATTTCAATCCAGAGAAATACGGTATGGCGATCTGTCCGCTTTGCAAGGGAAAAGGTAAATTATTCAAAAATCCTGATGGTTATAATGTTTGTACAAGATGTGGAGGGTTTGGACTCATTAAAGAAGAAAAGGACCCTCTTGAAAATTGAATTTATTTCCACATCTGTTTCAATGCATGGAGGAAGAGTAAATCATCAGGTGATATCGGGTTGATTGTATGGCTCTCTACGGGATTTCTTTGCTCCAGCATACCACACACTCAAAAGATGGTGTTTCCTCTACTGAACTGACTAATTGACTTACGTGGATTTTCATTTCCCTTTGCCTCCCTGGGAATGATAAAAAAATATTCCCCATCGTTGTCTTCATCTCTTACGTTTCTCTTTCACAATCATTTGTTCTTTTGGACTTGACACATCCGTTGTGCCTCACCTATACTTCCATCGGTCTAAACAAAATTTCATTAACCGGTTAAATAACCGTCAGACAGAGGAGACCATTTTATGCCACGGCGCAACGACATCCATAAAGTAATGATCATTGGTTCAGGGCCTATTGTCATAGGCCAGGCTTGTGAATTCGATTATTCCGGCACTCAGGCCTGCAAAGCCCTTCGTGAACTGGGGTATAAGATCATACTGGTTAATTCCAATCCGGCGACGATCATGACCGATCCAGGAATGGCGGACGTAACTTATGTTGAACCACTGAATCTCCAAAGGATGAAAGAAATTATTGAAAAGGAAAGACCGGACGCCCTTCTCCCGAATCTCGGCGGCCAGACAGGGTTAAATCTTTCCTCCGAATTGGCTCGTACAGGTATCCTAAAACAATACGGCGTAAAGATTATCGGGGTCGATATCGATGCCATTGAGCGGGGAGAGGATCGGTTGGCCTTTAAGGAAACCATGAAGCGTCTCGGTATCGAAATGCCAAAAAGCAAAATTGCTTTAAGTGTGGAAGAAGCTGAAGAGATCGCTGCGGAGCTGGGTTATCCGGTCGTCATCCGTCCGGCTTATACATTAGGGGGAACAGGGGGCGGTTTAGTTTATAACGTGGAGGAATTGCGCACGGTGGCCAGTCGCGGCATCTCCGCCAGTCTTGTCGGCCAGATACTGGTAGAGGAATCCGTTCTCGGATGGGAGGAATTAGAGCTTGAAGTGGTTCGCGACTCCAAGAACCAGATGATTACCGTCTGCTTTATTGAGAATGTCGATGCCATGGGTGTCCATACCGGAGATTCTTATTGCACGGCTCCCATGCTCACTATCTCTCCTGAATTACAAAAACGCCTTCAGAAACATTCTTACGATATTGTTGAGGCCATTCAAGTCATTGGAGGTACCAACATACAATTTGCCCATGATCCCGAGACTGGACGCGTGGTGGTAATTGAGATCAATCCCAGGACTTCACGGTCTTCTGCCCTTGCTTCCAAGGCGACCGGTTTCCCCATTGCCCTCATTTCCTCAAAGTTGGCTGCCGGCATGACGCTCGATGAAATCCCTTACTGGAAGAAGGGAACGCTGGAGAAGTATGCCCCATCAGGAGAATATGTGGTGGTCAAGTTCTCTCGATGGGCTTTTGAAAAATTCAAAAATGCCGAAGACAAACTCGGTACCCAGATGCGTGCCGTGGGTGAGGTCATGAGCATTGGTAAGACCTATAAAGAGGCCTTCCAGAAATCTATTCGATCCCTCGAAATCGGCCGTTACGGACTGGGCTTCGCCAAGGATTTTAATAAGAAGCCCCTGGGTGAACTTATGGATCTTTTGTCCGAGCCCACGAGTGAACGCCAGTTTATCATGTACGAAGCCCTCCGCAAGGGGGCGAGCGTGGAAGACCTTTATAAAAAAACTTACCTCAAACCCTGGTTCATAGAGCAGATGAAGGAGCTGGTGAATTTAGAGGAGAAAATACTCAAGTATAAAGGCCGAACTCTCCCGGATGATTTATTAATCATTGCCAAAAAAGACGGTTTTTCTGACCGTTACCTTTCTCAGCTCCTTGGTGTCTCCGAGAAAGAAATTAGGAAAAAGCGCATTGCCTTAGGGGTGGCTCAAGGCTGGGAGCCTGTGCCGGTGAGCGGTGTCAAGAATGCGGCTTACTATTTCTCAACTTACAACGCCCCTGATCAGGTGAAGGTCAGCAAGAAGCCAAAGATCATGGTTCTGGGAGGAGGCCCAAACCGTATCGGACAAGGCATTGAGTTTGATTATTGCTGTGTCCATGCCGCTTTTGCACTGCGTGATGAGGGATATGAATCCATTATGGTGAACTGCAACCCTGAGACGGTCTCAACCGATTATGACACTTCGGACAAGCTCTATTTTGAGCCTCTCACCGTAGAAGATGTTTTAAGTATCTATGAAAAAGAAAAACCCGAAGGGGTCATTGTTCAGTTCGGAGGCCAAACCCCGCTCAATATTGCGGACGAACTGGCCCAGGCAGGGGTGAAGATTATCGGAACGTCACCCGAGACCATTGATCTGGCAGAGGATCGGGACCGTTTCCGAAAGATGATGGAAAAACTGGGTATCCCCATGCCTGAATCCGGCATGGCCAGCAATCTTGGAGAAGCCCTCCGAGTGGCGGAAAAAATCGGTTATCCTCTTATGGTCAGGCCCTCCTATGTTCTGGGTGGGCGCGGCATGGAGGTCATTCATGATGAAGAAATGCTCGAACAATATGTGGCAGCTGCTGTGGGAGTTACTCCGGAACGGCCCATTCTGATCGACAAATTCCTGGAGAATGCGATTGAGACGGAGGCGGATGCTATCTCTGACGGGAGCGATGCCTTTGTGCCGGCGGTGATGGAACATATTGAACTGGCCGGCATCCATTCTGGGGACTCTGCCTGTGTCATCCCACCCATCAGTATCCCCGCTAAGCACCTGGACACCATCTACGAATATACCAAAAAGATTGCCGTAGAACTGAATGTGGTCGGCTTGATGAATATTCAGTACGCCATCTCCAAGGATCGAGTTTATGTCTTAGAGGCTAACCCCCGTGCCTCCCGCACCGTTCCCCTGGTTTCAAAGGTCTGTAACATTCCCATGGCACGCCTGGCTACCCAGATGATGCTCGGTAAAAAGTTGAGTTCCCTTAATCTCAAACCCAAACCATTCAGACACTATGGCGTCAAGGAGGCGGTCTTCCCCTTTAATATGTTCCCTGAAGTCGATCCTCTTCTCGGGCCTGAGATGCGCTCCACGGGAGAGGTATTAGGCATGGCTGGCTCCTTTGGTCTTGCTTTCTATAAAGCCCAGGAGGCTGCACAGCAGCTGCTTCCTTCCGAGGGGGCTGTTCTCATTACCGTTTCAGAGAGGGAGAGGCCGGCCGTCCTTGATGTGGCCAAGGAATTTGACAGGCTGGGTTTTAAGATCAAGGCCACTAACGGAACTCATAAGTTCTTGGCCGAACATGGCATTGAGTCCGAACACATTCTCAAGATGCACGAAGGACGTCCTAACATTGTGGATGGGATCAAGAACAAGGAGATCCAACTGGTCATCAATACACCCAGTGGTAAACTGAGTATCTATGACGACTCCTATATCCGCAAAGCTGCCATTAAATTTAAGATCCCTTACATCACCACGTTAGCGGCGGCCATTGCTGCGGCTAAAGGCATTGCGGCCTACCGGCAGGGAAAGGGCAGTGTCCGCTCCCTGCAAGACTACCACGGGGATATTCATTAGGATGAGGAGGGGTGAGGCTAAAATAAAGAAAAGACCCCAGTTTTTTTAACTGGGGTCTTTTCTTATACTAATTGTGGGTGGCGCAATATTGGAAGCCTCATTACCTTTAAGAATCTTAACTTGACTTACCAAACATCCTCAGACTGACCCCTGCCTGATAACTTCATCTCCTAACGTTCAGTCCTGTATGATGAGTTGCAATTACGCTTTTCCCTGGGACTTCAGATAGTCCTTCCAGAAGGGTGAGATATCCCTCAACCTCTGGATAATCGGGGGAAGATGTTCGATGATATAATCCATCTCCTCTTTGGTGTTATAGACAGAAAGACTAAACCGGATCGACCCATGAGCGGCCGTGAAAGGAACACCCATGGCCCGGAGGACGTGTGAAGGCTCCAATGAACCGGAGGTGCAGGCCGACCCCGAAGAGGCGCAGATACCGAGATCGGAAAGCAGGAGGAGAATCGATTCTCCTTCCACATATTCAAAACTGAGGCTCACGGTGTTGGGAAGCCGATGGACCCGATCCCCATTGATTAGGGTATTTGGAATCTTCTCCAAAAGCTTCGCTTCGAGATAATCCGTCAAGGCCTTGACCCTTGTGTTCTCTTCATCAAGGTGCTTTTTGGCCAGCTCGCAGGCTTTCCCAAGACCGATGATATAGGGGACATTCTCTGTCCCTCCCCTTCTGCCTTTCTCCTGGTGGCCACCGATCAAAAATGGGGAAAATTTAGTTCCCTTTCGGATGTAGAGTACTCCGATCCCCTTGGGCGCATGGAGTTTATGGCCGGAGATGGAAAGCATATCCAGCTTCGATTTTTTCATGTTGAGCGGGATCTTCCCTGCCGCCTGGACTGCATCGGTGTGGAAAGAAATTCCCCTCGCCTTTACAATCTCACCAATTTCTTCGATGGGGAAGATCACCCCGGTTTCATTATTGGCATACATGATGGTCACCAGAGCCGTCTCTTCGGTGAATGACTCTCTCAATTCATCCAGGTCTAACCGTCCCTCTCGATCTACGGAAAGCTCCGTGATCCGGTAGCCTTTTCGCCCTAAATAGGTGGAGACATTCCCGACTGCAGGATGTTCCACTCGAGTAGAGATGAGGTGTCGCTTTTCTGGGTAGGAATCGAGTGTTCCTAATATGGCTGCATTATCGCTCTCTGTCCCACAACTGGTGAAGACGACCTCTGAAGGCTCTGCTCCTAAAAAATCTGCCACCTTCGCCCTCGCCTCATCCACCTTTTTTTGAACCTGCCCTCCGAAGAAGTGCATGCTTGAGGGATTTCCATAATACTCGGAAAAGTAAGGCAGCATCACTTCAAAAACCTCTGGAGCCACTTTGGTCGTCGCATTATTATCTACGTAGACGGTCTTCACGGCCTGACCTCCTCCACTTCAATATCCTCGCTGACAAATTCCCTTAGCTTCGATTCGACATACTGTTTCAAAGTAAATTCGGAACTGGGGCAGAACGAACACTTTCCCCTCAACGCCACCAAGACTTTGTTGCCCTCAATATCGATGAGATCCAAATCGCCTCCGTCCGCCTTCAAAGCCGGAATAATCTCTCTTCCTAATGTCTCTTCGATCAATTTGATTTTCTGAATGTTCGTCAACTTCTTCTTCTCTGGCTTGGGAGGAGGTGCCTCTTTCTCCATTTCCTTTCTCACCTTTTCAATGATGGCCTCGATCTTTGGATGGCACTGACCGCATCCTCCACCCGCTTTGGTATAGTAGGTCACCTGCTCCACTGTCTTGAGATCGTTCTCACGAACCGCCTTGATAATCTCTCTATCCGTCACACCGAAGCAGTTGCAGATCACCTCGAAATCTTCTTTCGTTACTTTCTGCCCGCGATAATTGGCAATCGCAGCATCGAGCGCTTCTCTTCCCATCACCGAGCAGTGCATCTTTTCTTCGGGAAGGCCTCCCAGATAATTAGCAATATCCTGATTGGTGATCTTCGCTGCTTCATCAAGGGTCTTTCCTTTGATGATCTCCGTCAAGGCAGAAGAGGAAGCAATGGCACTAGCACAGCCAAAGGTCTTGAACTTTACTTCTTTAATCCGTTTTTTCTCATCCAATTTGAAGGTGAGCCGCAAAGCATCCCCACAAGCCAGCGATCCCACTTCACCGGCTCCGTCCGGATTCTCGATTTCGCCGACATTTCTCGGATTGAGAAAGTGATCCTTTACCTTCTCGGTGTAATCCCACATAGAAAACCCCCGGTATTTTTATTCATTAATAATCTATTATAAATTTAACCCCTCCGCACCGTCAACCCTTTTCTAAACTAACCCAAGGGTTCTTCGGAACGGGACAAAGATTCTTGAACTCCGTCGTCCCCTGAACGGGGGGCAGTACAAAATTTTAATTCCACGAAATGCTGTCAAACTATCGTCTCATTGACCGGCATTTTGCAAGGGGGCTTTGCTCCCTCGCAAAATGCCCGGGTTGAATGCCGCGTTAGGCAGCCTCATTTATGTGCCGCGATGACTTCGGAAGGGAAGAGCATTTGTTGGTAGTATTCCCTCGCTTCTACCGTGAACCCGTGCCGTTTCAACCTGTCCGTCAATTGGACCCCGCGACACCCGCCCATCGCCTTGGGCGACAATTTGTAGATGAAGTCATACAGCTTGCTACCGGGCCTTTCGCCTTCGGTCATACTGACCAATATCAGCCTGCCACCCTTTTTCAAGACCCGCTTGAACTCCTCCACCACCTTGTCCATGTCAGCATAACGGATTAGGCCGAACATGTAATTGTTCATCAACAAATCGACAGACTCGTTCTCCATTGGAAGATCAAACGCGGTTCCGGTGCGAAGGACGTAATGGGCTCCTGCCAACTTGCTCAACCGCTTTCTCGCCTTATCCAGCATTCCTTCGGATAGGTCGATGCCGACATTCTGACCATGAGGATTTCTTTTCACGATTTCATAGAAGGCGATCCCCGTGCCGACGGCCACTTCCAGAATATTTTGCCCATCTTTGATTGCCGCCAGTTCGATTGCCCGACTTCTTGCACGAGACTCCGTCAATCTTCCCCAGATATCGTAAATGCCTGCCAGTTTGTCATACACAAGTCCAATTTCGTCTTGAGAAACTCTTGCGTCTGGTTTTCTTTCCGATGGAAGGCGTGCGCCACCGGAACAAGAAATTCCACAGCACCAAAATGATAGCTCCACGATTGAACTCCTTTTCCATTCTATGCCGAATATTGATCTTTGACGCTTTTTTTCCCTTTAGCTCATTGCTGGTTTGATTGCTGAGACCTTAATACTGACCACCGAGTTCGCCAGATCCTCGGCTCTTTCCCGGGACAGCTTCAAATTCTTAGCAATCTCCCTGGCTGTCGGGTCATTGGCCAGGAGCTCTACAGAAAAAGTGGCTTCGCCCAGGACTTTCGTCTCCTCAAACCCCGCTGCCTGAATCACTTTCAGGTACTCCTTCTTGGTAACGGCTCCTGCCACACAACCAACGTAGGCAGCCACGGAATTTCTGATCTCCGCGGGCAGCTCTTTGAGCAGCACAATATCAGAGACCATCAGGTTTCCACCCGGCCTGAGTACGCGGAAGGCTTCCTCGAAAACCCTTTTCTTATTCGGGGAAAGATTAATCACGCAATTGGAGATGATGACATCCACCTGACGGTCGCCCACAGGTAAGTTCTCGATCTCTCCCAGTCTGAATTCCACATTGTCATAGTTGCCCTTCCGGGCATTCTCTCTGGCTCGGTCAAGCATCTCCGCAGTCATATCCACCCCGATGACTTTCCCCGTCTTGCCTACCTGGTTGGCAGCGAGAAAACAATCAAAACCCGCGCCCGAACCCAGATCGAGGACCACCTCCCCTTCCTTTAATGACGCGAGAGCTATTGGATTGCCGCATCCGAGACCCAAATTCGCTCCCTCAGGAACAGCTTTCAATTCTTCTTCGCTGTATCCTATCTTTCTACCAATATTCTGTGCTGAATTAGGGCTCCCACAACAGGATTTCCCAGAAGCACAACACGAGCTGTCTTGCTTCGCAATTTTGCCATAGCCCTCTCTTACGACTTTTCTTATTTCTTCCTTGTCCATTTTCGGTCACCTCCATATTATTTGGTAGCATCGCTTCCTATCACTTCCTTCATCATAGGACCAAGCAGCCCCTTCACCATGTCTCCGAATTCATCGGCCTTAATCAAAGTCAAGCAGCACACTTTCCCGTCCTTTTCCCAGCCAACAAGCGCTAACTTATCGCCTGTGTGGATACCGGCTTTATCTCTAACCTCTTTGGGGAGCACCATCTGCCCACGCTCATCGACGCTGACCAGTGCCTCAACCTTGCAACAACTCATTTTCCCGCAGGTAGGCCCGGAGCAAGATCCCTTTTCAGGCTTTTTGACCATTTTTCTCACCTCCTCAATGATTTTCAGTTTAGTTAACTTTTTCATATAAATCAGATTACACTGATTAATATAAACAATCAGAATTAGTCTGTCAAGTCTTTTTTTTACCTATCGACTCCGACGCAAGGGAAAGGTGAAGTGTCTTTCTAAATATTCAATAAAAGGTCTCAATGGCAGCTCTTTGAAACAGCTTGAATCATCTCAAATTTTAGATTACTATTTTGGCGAAAGGTAATCGGATGACATTAGATAAGGAGTCTTTGATCGATCTAATCTGTAAGCATTGTGACTTCTATAAGGAATCCGAAAAGGATCTGGAATGCGGGGCCTACAAAATCCTTAAACGCCTTTTGGAAAAGAAGATCATCACCCCTGAAGAGATTTCCGATGCCCTTCGAGAATAAATTCATCATCCTGACCCCTCACTCCGTTTTGAAAAACCTCGAAGAACCCTATCTCTACGACATCGAAAAAGACGAACTTTATGAACTGAACGTGGATGCCTATCGATTTCTCCTCCAAATCTGCCAGGGCATCCATCCGCCTTTCCGGGAAGAGGATGAGGAATTTATCCGATTCTGTCTCTCCGAAAAATTGATCACCTTCTCCGAAACCCCTCTCCAGAGAATGGTAGCTCTGAATCCCTCCCCGACCCCCTCGCTCCGCTATCTTGAACTTCAGATCACGGATCGATGCAATCTCCAATGCCGCCACTGTTATATCGGAGAAGGTTACCATCAGGATCTTTCTAAAAAACAGATTCAAAGGGTTTTGGAAGAATTTGAAGAGATCCAAGGATTGAGGCTCCTCATTTCTGGAGGGGAACCTCTGCTCCATCCTCATTTTTGGGAGATCAATGACATACTGCGAAACCATTCCTTCCGATCTATCCTCCTTTCCAATGGCACGTTGATTACTAAAGAAGTCGCCAAAAAGCTTCGCATCCACGAGGTCCAGGTCAGTCTCGATGGAATGAAAGAGGGTCATGAATCACTTCGAGGAAAAGGCACCTTCGAAAAAACGATGACGGCTATTGACCATCTGCAAGAAGCTAATCTTCGGGTCTCTGCGGCCACGATGATTCATCGCAAGAATTTATCAGAATTCGACCAGCTGGCCTCCCTTCTTCAATCGAAACATATTGAGGAGTGGAATGTCGATGTCCCTTGTTTAGAAGGGAGACTAAAAACGAATCAGGATTTTTCGGTTTCTCCCTCGGAGGCAGGCCGTTTTCTCGAATATGGCTTTGGAGGGGGATTTCACGGTGCAACAAAAAATTCTACTTGCGGAGCCCATCTTTGTGCTATAATTCCAAATGGGACTGTTTGTAAGTGTGGACTCTTTAGCGGCGAACCCGTGGGATCGATCGAGGAAGGTCTTCGAACTTGTTGGGCACGAATTCCTCGAATTGGCCTAAAAGACCTCACCTGCAAATGTCCGGTGACGGAAGAGTGCCGGGGTGGATGTCGCTACCGGGCTAAAATTCAAGGCGATTTATTTGGACCTGACCTCTTTCAATGTTACACAAGGGGTGTTTTGAAAGGAGGTGAATGACATGACCATCAAGAAGGTGGCCAAAAAATTCTCCGGTCTTTGCAAATGTAAAGCATCTTGCTAAGCTATCGATCGGGCTCCCTCCCAAGAAGGGAGGGAGCCCCTATTCAACAAGATAAAGAATCCGCCTAAAAAAGGACAGGTCTTGAGACCTGTTTTTTTATATCGTGGTGATAGAAGGATTCCAGGAGACATGGGGTTGAGGCACGGGGTTGAACCCTTTCTCCCAATTACTAATCACTCCATAATTGTATGGACGTCGAAGACCAAATCCCTCCTCCCTCCCTTTACGAAAGGGAGGAATTCCCCTCTTTGGCAAAGAGGGGTTAGGGGAGATTCTCGGAAGAATATGTCTAATCAATTGTGAATTCCTTAGTAATCGGGAGCAAAGCGATATTCAAGAATGTATATCGGAATTGATTTTCTTTTGACTTCCGAATTAAAACTCTATCTGGTGGAAGTGAATGTGGGTCTCCCCGGAGGAGCCCATGAATATCATCTTGCCCATCTTGTCCATTTCGGAAAGCCCTCGGATATTTTCAGACAGATCGAATGCGTCTCGCAAAAAGTCTATGGAAAGGCATTCAAGGAATACCTTCACTCCCTTCCCTTTATCGAAGTCCTCAAACCCTTTAAGATATGGATGGACGGAATGGGATCTCTTCCAAAAACCTTCCATCCCGGATTGAGGCTTGAGGATAAATGGATTCAATACCAATTGCTCAAGTCCGTCGCGCCCATGCCTGAGACGATGGCCCTTGACCCGGAAGATTGGCTGGGAGCCACCCGGTTTATTGAGCGAAAGAAGAAAGCAGTTTTGAAACGTCGGCTTGGAAGGGGTGGAAGGGATCTGCAGGTGATCTCCGAACCGTCGGCTTTGCGGAAGTTAGATCTCATATCAAACCACTATCTCCTCCAGGAATATGTCGAAAGCAAGATCGACGGATATAGTTTATCCATCCGCTCGGTGGCCTTCGGGGGAGAGTTTATGTGCATGTATGCCAACCTCTCCCCAAGATCCACTTCCAATCATGGGATATTGACCTTCATCTCACCCGGGAACCCATTCGGACTAAGCGCAAAGGGTTTCAATACTGAATCATTCGATCAAAGATCATGGGAAGCTGAGATATGGTTTGGTGAAAATGAACCTCAATATTTGAGACACAACCTTTACGAAGAAGAAGTCGCCAACGCAACCCTCATCATTCCCGAGCCTCTTTTAAGAACGATCAAGGAATTATCTGTAAGAATAGAAAGACTTTATGACGGATTAGATCTTTTTGCCCTTCCGAAAGCATGCTTCGAAGAGTAACCGGGTTGTTCCCTTCCTAAATGATCAAAGTGACCCCCGTTAGAAATTCCAGCGGGGCATCATTTCTAACGGGGTGAATTTAAAAAATATCTATGTGTATGATTTTTTTATCCAATAAAACCTTATAAATTCCAACTATTTATATAAAATAACAACGTCTATTACCTTATAATATGTATATTTTTAATATACACAAAGAGTCTTTTGCCATTTTTTTTGAAAAATTTATAAGGTATATAATTTAATATAATCAATATATTACAAACTTTTTGTACTCTTTTCCAGGGTTGGCATTGTGTATGCAATTACAAGGTTGAGGTGATTAAGAAACTTCAATAGAAAAGAAAGGGGGAATGAGCTATGTTAGGGAAAAGACAAATTCTAAAGGTTGGGGTGATTGGAGCAGCGATGACACTTCTGGCCACTCCTGCATTCGCCAGGTCTATTGAATTGAAAGGAGCCGGCACTGCCCTCTGGATCTTCCTGATTGTCGGCGCTATCATTGTCCTTCTTCAATTGATTCCGGCAGGGATCCTTTTCTTCAGCTTCATCGGTACCGCCACCACAGCAGCTGTAAAGAAAGAGAAAAAGGTGGGAGAGGAAGTGGTTCTCCCAGGTACTGAGCCGGTAGCTGTAAAGAAATAAGGTTGACAGAAGTTCTGGGTTTTGTTAGAAAAACAATCCATGAGATTAAGCTTAAGTGAAGCACTCATTTCTGTCATCTTTTAAAGAGAGGAGGAAGCCATGAATATCAAACTGAGCGCCGCTAACATAGTGAGTATCATTATCCTCATGTGCATCCTGGCCGCCATGGTATCGATTGCCGTGATGCAGGTTGTACGGACGGTCGAAGATATCGGCCCCAAAATTTATGTGGTGGGAGGAGCCGTCGTCGTCGTCGGGGCGATTATCCCTATCATGTTAACCATCCTCGTTAAGCATATGAAGAAAATGACTCAAGATTAGGGAATCTTATTTCGCAGTTGACAATTTGCTGTTCCCCCCGATATATAAAAAGAGCAGGGAGGATTTACCCCCTGCTCTTTTTTATTATGATGGAAAATCATTTCATCGAATTGATCGATGCTACGAAAATCTATCACCAGGGAGAAAACCCGGTGGTCGCCCTGGACCACATCAATTTAAACGTCTCAAAGGGAGAGTTTTTAGCCATCACAGGCAAAAGTGGCTGCGGAAAGTCCACCTTGATTAACATCATTGGGGGTTTGGATTCTCCGGATCAGGGCCAGGTGATGATCAACGGTGAAGATATCTCCCTGATGGATGACCGCCGGTTGACCCTTTATCGAAGAGACCGGGTCGGCATCATCTTCCAATTTTTCAATCTCCTGCCCATTCTCAACCTCGAAGAGAATATCGTCCTTCCCCACCTTCTACGAGAAGGCTCGAATCCTGCGGCTGATAAAATTGAATCCCTCCTTCGCCAAATGGATCTCTATGAAAGAAGGTATCACCGTCCCCATGAACTTTCAGGAGGGGAGATGCAACGGGTGGCCATTTGCCGTGCCTTGATCAACGATCCTGAAATCATTCTCGCTGATGAGCCTACAGGTAACCTCGATTCGGCCTCAGGAAAGCAGGTCTTGGAGATTTTACGGCAACTACGGGAGAAGCAAGGAAAAACTGTCATCCTGGTCACCCACAGCCAGGAAGGGGCGGCCATGGCCGATCGGGTCATCAAAATGAGCGATGGCAGACTTCTCGCGGAATAAATCCCCCTTCATCGCCCCCGCCTACCGGCAGGCAGGCTTTTCCAAAGGGGGAAATCCTGTCCCCTCTTTAACAAAGAGGGGCGAGGGGAGATTTCATGACACTATTATACCTCCTCAAAAACATCACCCTCCGCCACCTTCGCCATCATAAGGGGAGAACCATTCTTTCTATGATAGGGATCGCCCTTGGCGTCGCTGTTTTTATCAGCGTCCAGACGGCCATTCACACCGCCATCGAATCCTTCAATGCCTCGGTGGATCATGTCTCGGGAAAAGCCAATCTCCAGGTCACCTCTTTCGGAAGAGGTTTTTCTGAAGAGGTCTATCTCAAGGTAAAAAAAGTTCCCGGAGTCAAAGCGGCTACACCCGTCATTCAATATGTCTCCAAGATGGATGAACCCATTGGAGAACCCCTCTACCTTCTTGGTATCGATGTCTTTAGTGATCGGCCTTTTAGAGAATATCAGTTTTATGAGACCGGTGACGAAGACCTCCTTTTCTTGAAAAACCCTCATTCCATTGCCCTTACAGAAAAATTGGCCAACCGTCACGGATTAAAAAAAGGAGGGGAAATCACTCTCATCGTCGGTTCAAAAAAAGTCACCCTCACCATCACCAATCTTTTAAAGATGGAAGGGCCGGCCAAATCGCTGGAAGGAAATTTTGGCCTCATTGACATCGCCTCCGCTCAGGAGGCCCTGGAGAAAGTCGGTCTCATTGACCGAATTGACCTGATGGTGGACAAATCCATACCCACAGAGGGGATAGAGAGAGAACTGAACAAAGTGATCCCTCCCGGGGTCGAAGTTCGCCGATCGGATACCCGGAGCGGGCAGATCGAAAAGATGGTCTCAGCTTTCCACCTCAATCTCACCGCCCTCAGTTTCATCTCTTTAATTGTTGGAATGTTTCTGATCTACAATGCCATTTCCATCTCCGTCATTCAGAGGAGGAGGGAGATTGGAATTCTTCGAAGCATCGGACTCACCCGACCCCAGGTCCTCGGGCTTTTCATCGGTGAGGCGGCATGGATCGGGTGTTTGGGAAGTTTGGTGGGAATAGGAATCGGAATAGGGTTGGCAAAGGTCATGCTCTATATGGTTTCCAGAACGATCACCGCCCTCTATATTCTGGTCAAAGCAGAGCATCTTTTGATCTCTCCATCCATTCTAATGGCAGGGTTTGGGATGGGAGTGCTTGCCTCTATCCTTTCTTCGATCGGCCCTGCAAGAGAAGCCTCCAAGGTTACACCCAAGGAGGCCTTGGCGCTGGGAACCCTTGAAACAAAAATAAAAATCCGTCTCGGGCATTTCAGTCTCATCGGCATCGGTCTCCTCATCCTCTCGCTCATCTTTGCGCTCCAGAAGCCTATCGATCACCAGCCTATCTTCGGCTTTTTGGCTGCACTCCTCATCCTCATCGGAGTCTCCTTCCTGATCCCTTCTGCCACCACCCTTCTTAACCGTCTCCTTGCCCCGCTTCTCCAATTCCTATTTGGATCTGAAGGAAAACTGGCGAGTCGATACCTTCATGACTCCATGGCCAGGACCGTGATCACCATCGCTGCGTTGATGACCGCCCTCTCCATGCTCATCAGCATCTCCATCATGATCTTGAGCTTCCGAAAGACAGTTGACCTCTGGGTGGAACAATCGATCAATGGGGATGTATTCATCTTCCCGGGCTCCTATTCCATCACCGGTTATTCCGCTCTCCTCCCCCTTGAGGTCTCAAGGGAACTGTCTTCTCTTCCCGGAGTCAAGGCCGTGGATTCTTTCAGGGCGTTGGAGGTTGAATACCAAGGCCAGCCAGCTCTGATTGCTTCTGTGGATGGAGATGTTTTTCTCAATATGAAAGTCATTCGTTTCACTCGAGGAAATCCTCAGGCTATTCTCCGACAGTTCGCTGCCGGTCAAGCCATTCTCGTCACAGAGAGTTTTTCTCTCAGACATCAAGTCAAGGCCGGAGACCGGATTCAACTCAACACCCCGCAGGGTGAAAAGGAATTTTTCATTTCGGGAGTCTTCTACGATTATTCCTCGGATTGGGGAATGGTCTTATTGGAGAAAAAACTCTTTCAATCGCTGTGGAATGACGAGACGCTTCATAGCGCTGGCATTTATTTACAGGAAGGGTTTTCTCAGGAGGCTTTTAAGAAGACCGTTCGAGAGAGATATTCAAAGCCTTATCGCCTCTTTGTGGTCTCCCACCGTGAATTGCGAAACGAGGTTCTGAAGATCTTTGACCAGACCTTTGCCATCACCTATGCCCTTGAATTCATCGCCATCATCGTCGCCATTCTTGGAATCATCAATTCCTTGAATGCCCTGATCATCGAAAGGCGACGGGATATCGGGATCGTCCGGGCCGTGGGCGCATTCCGGAGGCAAATTGAGAAGACCACACTGATCGAGGCGGGGATGATCGGTTTTTTCAGCCATATTTTCGGCCTCCTCTGCGGTTTTCTCCTTTCCATTCTTCTTATCTACGTCATCAATAAACAGTCCTTCGGATGGACCATCCAGTTTTCCATTCCTCTTCGGAGTTTAATAGAATCCTGGTTGATTGTAATGATCACCTCCATCGGCGCAGGCTTCATCCCAGCCCGACGGGCTGCCAAAATGAATATGGTGGAATCGTTAAGGATGGAATAGGAAGAAGTTATGAGTTATCAACGTAGAGTTTGTCTTATCCCTTGCCCTGCCTAATCATCCATAAGGTTCCTCGGTCCGAAAAGGATGGCCTCCATGATTGGCATATACTGGAACAAAAGCGGTTTTGTGCTCAGATTGATCTCCTTGAGTTTTTGCGCGATGTCGTGTGTGCCAAGTGAAAGCTGTGCCGCTTTTGAGCTTGCTGATTTGCCGAATTCAATAGGATTCATGTAAACGTTCGCCACCAGGGGCACCCCGTCTTTGACGGAGTAGGTTTTAAACCGGTTTATCTTTTCCGCAGCGGTTCTGAGTTTTCGGCCTTTCAAAATGAGAATGTTCTTCCCGCCTTCGGAGAGTGTGCAGACAAGCGCATTGTTTTCACGGGAGAAGACGATGTCGGCGATAAATTTGGGATAGCCGAACATGTCCACGCCGCCTTTCCGCGCTCTTTCCGTGGTGACGGGAAGCTGCCAGACATATGCCGTAAAGTATCTTCTGGCCATCATGGACATGACGGTGATGCCCGGGATGGCTTTTTTCCGGAAGGTGATCGGAAAAGAGATGGAAAATTCGTTGTAAGGGTCAATGTCCGTTTTGCGGTATTCGAAAGCCGTGAAAGCAACCAGGGCTCTGCCGGGCCATATCTCCACGGGATGCATGTCGGAAAGAGGCAAAAGACGTTTCACCTCACCCGTGGAAGCGGTATAGATCGCGGTCATGGCCGTGTTGTCATAGTAAAAAACCGGAAGCTTGCCTTCGAGCGACAAGTCCTTCATCGTCATTTCCCACTGCAAAACCCCTTTGAAAAAATCTCCTCTGTTCATAGAGCCTCCTTGATCACGTTTGCTTGCCATTGATTTATCCGACCTGTCCGTTTCAGTCTGATTACTTGTTCACATAAATCCGGGTAACGCGCTTGAGTAACAACACGCTCACTCTCAACGTTACCACAGGAAAAAGTCTCATGAGCCAATCCAGAATTTTTGCGTCCGCCCCGACCCGGATGCGTTTTTTGTTGCGCCTGATGCCGGAGATGATGATCTTTGCCGCTTTAGCGGCGGTGAGCCGAAAGATTTCGTCCTCGTAGATCTGTCGAACCTTCTCGGCAGGCAGTTCGAACATTGCGCGGTTTATGCGGGTGTTTCGCGCGATGCTGGTCTTGACGCCGCCGGGATAGACTAAGCTGACCCGGATGGGTGTTCCCTGCATTTCCTGCATCAAGGTCTTTGTGTACCCCCTGACTGCGAACTTACTGGTGCAATAGAGACCGTTGCCGGGAGTCGGCACGATGCCGTTGATGCTGGATATATTGACGACGTGTCCTTCCGGCCTTTTTTTCAAATACGGCAGGAAGGCCATGGTGCCATAAACAACTCCCCAGAAGTTGACGCCCATAAGCCACTCAAAATCCTCCAGCGGGACGCTCTCCAAAAAATCACCCAGTGCCGCGCCGGCATTGTTGATGATGATGTCCACCCCGCCGTGGCGCCCGGCCGCTTCGTCGGCAAATTGAAAAACCTGCTCGCGCCGCGACACGTCCACGACATGTGTCGTCACGTCCACCCGGCCGCCGATGAGCTTTGCGGTTTCCTGCAGGCCCGGGGCGTCAATATCCGCCAAAGCCAGATGACATCCTTCGCTGGCCAGGTTGACGGCAAGCATTCTTCCCATGCCGGATGCGGCGCCGGTGACGGCAGCTGTCTTGTTTTTCAGAATCTTCACGATTTTGTGTTCCCCAATCGTATTTCATGCATCGCTTTTGTCCAGCCTGGCTGCACGCCGGATCATGTCCAGTTTCTTCATGGGCGCCGGCCCGAGCAGGGCCTGCACCATGCGCGCGTCGCGGAAGCGCTTCTCTTGGCCGTTATCCTTCATGTAGCCGTAGCCACCGAGAACCTGTATGCCGTCGTTTACAGCTTCGCAGGCCAGTTCATGGACATGAAGGCTGGCCGCAAGCACTCGGGATGCGCATTGATCACCTTTTTCCTCCAGTTCCAGGCACGACTGGGCCACGCACATTGCGGTTGCGTCGGCCTTGATGGACATGCCGGCCAGCATCATGCCGACCTCGCTCCAGTTGGCAATTGGCCTGCCTCCCTGGAGGCGCTTCCTGGAATAGGCCAGCGCTTCGTTGAACGAGCCTCTGATGATGCCAGCATTCATCGCGGCTGCGGCCACGTTCATTCTGAGCGACGCTTTCTCAAAATATTGATTTCCCGTGTTTTCCCAGCCGATGAGTTTCGCTTTGACTCCGTGAAGCGTCACATCCAAGGCAGGACAGGCATGCAGGCCGAGAGTAAAGATGGGATCGCTTTTTTCCACGCCCTCGTCGGCAAGGTGAATCAGAAAAAAGCTGTATTCCGGGCCTTTGCCGGCGCGGGCCGGAATGATGGCCTGCCCGGCGATATTGCCCAAAACCAGGAATTCGAACCTCCCCGTTAGCG
>Ga0256868_10000605_pt1 | contig 20640 bp, 21 predicted proteins | sample RVTome_13_FD_187341 | JGI IMG/M metagenome (GOLD analysis project Ga0256868, IMG submission 187341) | Soil microbial communities from uranium-contaminated site in the Upper Colorado River Basin, Wyoming, United States - RVT92D227 HiSeq ...
CCATGGCTATGATCATGATCCTGGGAAATGCGGTGAAAATGCCAGCCTCATTCCTGGATTCAGCCAGGACACTTACCACCAATATCGGCATAGAAATGGGATATGCTTCCGGGGATCACCGGCAGGCCCTTTTTGCAACGGGAATTGTTCTCTTCTTCATTATCATGGCTTTGAATACCCTGGCCATCTTTCTATCAAGAAGGAGAGTCCATTGATCAACAATCGTACTCGATATCTGACACAAAGCATTGCAAAAGTTCTCATCTGGATGGCTGCCCTATCGACCATTGCTGTAATGATCTTGATCCTCCTCCAGATTCTCAGTGAGGGGTTGCCTGTCCTTCATCTCCGTTTCTTTCTCGAATCTCCAAAAAGTATGGGCCGGGAGGGCGGTATCTTCTCCACCATCATTGGAACGATGGCTTTAACGGCTGTGGCCATTTTTTTCGGTGCTCCTTTGGGAGTTGGGACAGCCGTCTTCCTGAGGGAATACACAAGAGAGAGTAAGATTAGCCGCATTATTCGCTTTGGGACGGACTGCCTGGCTGGCGTGCCCTCCATTATCTTCGGATTGTTCGGGTTTGTTTTTTTTGTCATCCAGCTCAATATGGGATGGTCCATTATTTCTGGAGGATTAACTTTAGCCGCGATGATCTTACCTACGGTGATCAGTACCGCCGAAGAATCGATCAAGGCCATTCCCCTTTCCTACCGCGAAGTGAGTTATTCTCTAGGTGGAACGAAGTGGCAGACGATCACCCGGGTGGTACTTCCCAACGCATTGCCGGGTATCTTTACGGGCATCCTACTCAGTATTGGAAGGAGTATCGGAGAGACCGCTGCGATCATTCTAACGGCTGGCTCCTCGTTAGTGATGCCCACTTCTCTCTTCTCTCCCATCCGGACCATGTCCGTCCATTTTTACATCCTCGCCAGAGAGGGGATCTCCATGAAGATGGCTTACGGAACTGGAGCGGCTTTGATTTTGCTGGTTCTGATCATCAACGTCATCGCTCAATGGTTGATCAACCGGTATATCCGACATCGGACATAAAGGAGTTTTATGTCTCAAGGGAAGAAGATCTTCATCAAGGATTTCAGTTTCTATTACGAATCCTTTCAGGCCCTTCGCCATATCAATCTCGATATCCGACCTAAGGAGATATTTACCGTCTTCGGCCCAGCTCGTAGTGGAAAAACGACGCTCCTAAAAAGCCTCAATCGTCTTACGGATCTGGTCTTTGGAGCCAGGCACACCGGAGGCATTTTTTTAGATGGAACGGATATCTATGATCCCAAGGTGGATATCACGCATCTCAGGAGACGAATTGGAATGGTTTTCGATCTCCCCACTCCGCTCCCTATGTCTATTTTTGATAATGTGGCTTATGGCCCCAAACTCAACAAAATGATTCCTAAGAAGCGCTTAGCTGAAATGGTGGAAAAGGCCCTGAGGTCTGCTGCGCTTTGGGAGGAGGTCAAAGACCGGCTCCATACCTCTGCCCTTCGACTCTCCGGGGGACAACAGCAGCGCCTCTGTATCGCTCGTGTCTTGGCTTTGGAACCAGAGGTTCTTCTGCTGGATGAGCCGTGCTCGGGGTTGGATCCCATCTCGACAGCCAGCATTGAGGAAACTCTCATTCATTTGAAAAAGGACTATACCATCATTCTGGTACCTCATAACGTTCAACAAGCCTCCCGGGTGGCCGATCGGGCAGGATTTTTTTTGAACAGCGAGTTGGTTGAAGAAGGGCCAGTTTATCAGATTTTTACCAAACCCATAGATAAGCGAACCGAGGATTATGTTACCGGACGCTTCGGTTGAAGATAGAAAAGCTGTTAGGTCAAACAAGTAATGTTTTAAAATCGGTGTAATCATCTTATTTAGGAGGCAAAAATGGATACTCATTTTCAAAAGGAATTAGAAGAATTGAAAGAGAATCTCCTAAAGATGGCGGCGATGGTAGAAGAGGCCATCCGTGATTCCGTCCAATCTTTAGTCAAAAGAGATTCTGACCTTGCCCAGAAGACGTTTGAGTTTGAAGATCGAATTAACAAAATGGAAATCGTCATCGATGATATGTGTTTGAAACTTCTCGCTCTAAGACAACCCATGGCCGTAGACCTCCGCTTCATCACCTCAGCGATGAAGATTATCACCGATCTTGAAAGAATGGGGGACCAGGCAGTGAATATTGCCGAGCGCGCTCTCTCATTAAACCAGGAACCTCAGCTCAAGCCCTATATCGATATTCCCCGGATGGCTGAGATTGCCCAATCGATGGTCAAGGACGTACTTGATGCTTTTGTAAACCGGAACTCCACGCTGGCCCGATCCGTTTGCGTAAGGGATGATCTGGTTGATGGGTTAAATGACCAGGTGATGCGGGAACTCCTCACCTATATGGTATCCGATCCAAAGACCATTACTCGAGCGGTCCACCTGCTGATCGTTGCTCGATGTCTGGAAAGAATTGCCGACCATGCGACCAATATTGCTGAAGATGTGATCTTTATGGTAGATGCGTTAGTCATCAAGCACCATGCGGATGAAAAAAAAGAAGAATAGTAAGAAGCAATTTCAAATTTCAAAATCCCTGCCTCCGCCGAAGCGGCTTCGCGCAGGCAGGCAAATGTCAAATGAATGTCGAAGTTCAAATTCCAAAAAGTTTCTAACGTTTGAAGTTTGGATTTGATTTGGCATTGGAGCTTTGACATTTTAGCGAATGATGATGACTGCTCAACAGAAATTCGATACCGAGCTTGAGATCCTCAAAAAGCAGGTGGTTATTGAAACTTATCGATCCAGTGGACCGGGTGGTCAGAGGAAGAATAAGGTTGAAACAGCAGTCCGTATAAAGCATCTTCCTTCCGGGATCACAGTGGTTGCTACGGAACATCGATCCCAGTCAGAAAATCGAAGGCTCGCCTTTGAACGGCTTCGTGATCGTCTGATTAAGTTGAATCGGCCAAGAAGACGCCGAATACCCACCAAACTCCCCTGGACGGCCGTTGAAAAAAGAATAGAAGGAAAAAAGATCCATTCCAAAAAGAAAGGTCTGAGACAAAAATCCAAAAAAGCGTTGGAGGAGTGGAATTAGAGAAAATCCAGTCAGGTGAAAGGAAGAGTATGGACAATAAGATAAAAGAAGCGATCTTCAGAAAAGTGGAAAATGAACCCTTTGTTCAAAAGTTCGGGATCAGACTGTTAGACCTGGATGAAGGATATTCCAAGGTGGCAATGGAATTCACTCCGGATATGGAAAATATCTTAGGTATGGCCCACGGTGGAGCGTTATTTGCCCTGATTGATGAGGCGTTTGAAACCGCTTCAAACTCCCATGGGACCGTAGCAGTGGCTTTGAACATGAACATCACCTATATCTCCTCCCCTTCCCTGGGGAGCAGACTCATTGCTGAGGCACGGGAGTTTAGTCGGACCCAGAGAACTGCTAACTATGAGATCAAGGTGCTTGATGACCAAAAGAATCTGATCGCCTCGTGTCAGGCCCTGGTCTACCGGAAGGGGGAGAAACTCCCTTTTCTCAAAGACTGAAAAGGGGCTGGAAGCATTTTTGACATCTTCCAACCCCTTGGATTGTTTTGGTAGCGGGGGCATGATTTGAACATGCGACCTTCGGGTTATGAGCCCGACGAGCTACCGGACTGCTCCACCCCGCGATCTAATACTTAAATCATTTCTAATCGATTCATATTGATTTGTCAACCCTTGGACTTCCTTATCTAACCAAAGATAAATCGCTCAGGGTTGACAACCCCCCAACCGTCCCGTAGAATAAGTTCAGGTCGGCAGGCGAGTGTATCATATGATGAAATGCCTATGAAAAAAACCACTTACTTCTATATCTGGAAGGAAATTCTCCCCATCTTTTTCATCGGTCTGATGACTTTCACGATTATCCTCCTGATGGATAAGATCTTCAAGCTGATCGAATTGATTATTTGGGGTGGAAATATTGCAAGGATCTTCATGCTCCTTATCTTCATCGCCCCTTCCTTCCTTACCTTTACAATCCCCACGGCGGTGCTTCTCGGAATCCTTCTCACCCTTGGCCGGCTATCCGGGGATAGTGAAATTATTGCCTTCAAAGCTTCTGGAATAAGTCTTTATCAGCTTTTTATTCCGATCCTTCTTTTTTCTATCAGCGCCTTTCTTGTCACGAGTTTTCTGATCTTCTACGGGCTTCCCTGGGGCAACCGTGGTTTTACGTCCGTACTCTATGTCATTGCCCAATCCAAGCCGGACATAGAGATCAAAGAGCGAATTTTCACCAGTTTCAAAGACCTCGTGGTCTATGTGGACAAGATTCCCATTCAAGGGAAAAAGATGGAGGGGATTTTAATTTATGATGAAAGAGATAAAGGTAATGCCAACACCATCTTCGCACAAGAAGGTTTTTTCATCAGCCATCCCACATATCAGGAATTGTCATTAAAGCTTCTCAATGGGAATATTCATCGGTTTGAATCCCGGACCAAGGCGTATCAAAGAATTAAATTTGACGCCTATGATCTAAAAATTGAACTAGGGGTGACCCTCGCTGCCTTCCAAAAAAAACTTCAAGAATATGAGATGTCGATCGAAGAGATTAAAAAGAAAATTGAAGAGAAGAAGAAGGATGGTCAAGACACCACGGAACAGGAGGTAGCTCTCCACAGACTCTATGCTATTCCCTTCGCTTGCATTGTTTTTGGTCTCATCGGCGTTCCCTTAGGAATTCAACCCCGACGATCAGGAAGATCGTACGGGTTCGTATTTGGCATCCTCATCATATTGGCTTACTATATTTCCCTCATCGCCTTCGGGATGCTCGCTGTGAGAAAAATGTTTCCCGCCTTCTTGGCAGGTTGGTTGCCTACCATGATGTTCGGGTGTCTGGGTATCTACCTTCTGATCAAAGCGGCTAAAGAGTCACCCTTCAAGCCCGCTGTGTGGGTGATCGAAGGTCTCGATCTTTTCCAGAAAAAATGGAGAAAACGTTTTGACCATGTTTGATCGTTACCGGACCCTCCATCGCTATGTCATTCGCGAATTTCTGAAGATATTTGGGTTAAGTCTAAGCAGTTTGATCCTCATCTATGTCGTCGTGCTGTTTTTCCAAAAGCTGAATCTCTTCAGCAGGCATAATGCTCCTTTCCACCTGATCTTCGTTTATCTCCTTTACAAAATTCCGGAGGTCACCATTCAATGGGTCCTCCCTTATGCTATTTTATTGGCAATCCTTCTCACGCTCGGCACCTTCTCTCGACATAGCGAGATCACCGCGATGAAAGCAGGTGGCGTCAGCCTTTACCGAATTACGTTTCCATTGGTCTTGATTGCCCTTATGATCAGTTTCCTTTCCTTCCTCGGCAATGAATACCTGGTTCCCATTACCTCCCAGAAAACTCGATACCTATTGGATGTTCAGGTGCGGAAAAAAGAATCAGTGGGTTTTTTCGTAAATTTAAAGATATGGTATCGCAACGATCACCGCATCATGAATATCCGACTTCTCGATCCTCACAAAAGGGTGTTGAACGGTTTCACGCTTTATCAATTTGATGACCATTTTCAATGTACGAAACGGATTGATGCCAACGAGGTAAAATGGGAGGAGGGTCGATGGTGGTTCTATGACGGAATCGTCCGCGATTTTGGAGAAGGGAACACCACTGAAATTACTCCGTTTCAGAAAATAGAGTTCGACTTGGGGGAGGATTGGGAATCTTTTAAAACAATCACGCGAAATTCGGAAGAGATGACTTTCGGAGAACTTTTGACTTACATCCAGAAAATCCAAGCCTCAGGTTACAACGCCACCCGATATCTTGTGGATCTGTATTCTAAGCTCTCGACACCTTTATTAAACTTGATCATGGTCCTGATCGGCATCCCCTTTGCTTTAAAAACGAGTCGGTCCGGGGGGGTGGCTTTGAGCATCGGGATTAGTGTGATGATTGGTTTTGCCTATGCTGTCATCTTTTATATTTTTATCTCCTTTGGAAAAACGGGGGTGCTCTCCCCCTTTATCTCATGCTGGTTCCCTACCCTCCTCTTCGGTCTGGCTGGAATGTTCACCTTGATGAGCATCAGACAGTAACGTCCATTGCAGATTGCAGATCGCAAATTGTGGATTGAAACATCTGAGACCTAAAATTTGAAATCTGAGATTAGAATATTAGGCTAGGGACTAGTCAGTAAGTTCAGGTAGGAATTGATCTCTTTAAACGTATCGGTCAAGAAGAGAATCCCAATGCCAATCAGGAAAAGACCGCTCACGATGTTGATGACCCTCATGTATCGCTTTATTTTGTCGAAGGCAGAGAGGAATGAATTGAAAGCGAGAGAGGAAAGGAAAAAAGGAATTCCAAGGCCTATCGAGTAGTAAGTTAACAGCAGGATTCCGGTCGTAAAACTTTTCGATGTGCTGGCATAGATAAGGATCGTGGAGAGTATCGGTCCGATGCAAGGGGTCCATCCTGCTGCAAAGACCACTCCCACAAACAATGAACCTATATAACCCAAGGGTTTTTTCCTCATCTCAAGTCTTTTTTCAATTTGCAGAAAAGGAATGTTGATGATCCCTGTGAAGTGGATACCCAGGAGGATGATCAACACCCCTCCTCCTTTCATAATCCAGTACTGATATTGAGCCAATAACTGTCCGAGATAGGTGGCCGAGGCACCCATTAGAATAAAAACCAATGAAAATCCTGTGATGAAGAACAGGGAATGAAAGATAGTAACCCACCTCAACCTCGCCCTGGCTTCGACATCCGTCAGTTCTTTGAAAGAAGCCCCTGTGATGTACGTGATATAGGAGGGAACCAGCGGAAGAACGCAGGGCGAAGCAAAGGAGAGAAGTCCTGCTGTGAAGGCGATCATTCCTGAAATCTGTTGTGGCTGGCTCATGGTTAGTTAAAGTTATTATACTTCATTCTTTGTTAAAAAGAAATGTTTTTAGTATCCTGCTTTACCGTTGACAACTCATTCGTTTGATGATAATTTTTTTAAACAGCTTTGGTTAGATATTATAGGGAGGAGAGTCATGGCAATTTTAGAAATCAGTGTTGTGCCCATTGGCACCGGTGATACAAGCCTCAGCGCTTACGTGGCAGATTGTCTTCGTATTTTGAAAAAAGAAAAAGTTCGTTATGAACTTTCATCAATGGGAACAAACATCGAGGGGAATCTTAAAGATCTGTTCAAAATCGCCTTTGAAATGCACCAGACCCCTTTCAAGAAGGGAGCCCTTCGAGTCCTAACCACTTTAAAGATTGATGATCGAAGAGATAAAAAGGGAACCCTGGAAGGGAAAAAGAGGGCGGTCCAAAGTAAGTTGAGACGAAAGAGTTAAGAGTTATGAATTTAAAGTTGTGAATTGAATTGATACTTCGGCGGCGCCAAACTCGCCCTTTAGGGCGGAGATGAAAGCGCCGCTCAGCATCAACCCTGAGCAAACCCCAGGCTTTAGCCTGGGGAAAGTCGAAGGGTTGACTTCCTCATTCTTTTCATTATACTGAAACACCTTTATACCATAGGAGGTTTAACATGAAGATCAAATGGTATGGACATGCGGCTTTTTTGATCACATCCGATCAGGGGACTAAAATCATTATAGACCCTTACGAGCCAGGGGCTTTTGGCGGCCAACTTTCTTACGGGAAGATTAAGGACCAGGCAGATATCGTTTTAACCAGCCATGATCATGCCGACCACAATTATACCAAAGATCTTCCTGGAACTCCTCAGATCGTTAAAGGAAACGGTTCCAAAACAATAGGGAAAATTTCAATGAAGGGAATCGCAACCTTTCACGACCCCTCTAAAGGAAGCGAACGGGGTGCCAACACCATCTTCACGCTCACGATCGATCATATTCAACTCTGTCACCTTGGAGACCTGGGCCATCTTCTGAGCGACAAAGAATTAGCTGAGATCGGTCCGGTAGATATTCTTCTCATCCCTGTAGGGGGATTTTTCACGATCGATCCAATGGAAGCAACCCGTGTCGCGGACCAGATAAAACCTAAAATCGTTATCCCCATGCATTTCAAGACGCAGAAATGCGGATTTCCTATTGCGCCGGTGGAAGACTTTCTAAAAGGAAAAACGAACACGAAGCGGCCCAAAACGAATGAAGCCTCTTTTGACAAAGCGACGCTTCCTAAGCAGATGGAGATTGTGGTCTTAGAACACGCCTTGTGATGGGCTATGACGGGAAGTATGAAAATTGTCCGAGTTCGTAGATCAGGGCATCGTTGCCCTTACCGTAACTGGAAGACTGAATTTTCTGAGTGAATGGTATGGAAGGATATCGTCTCAATCTGGTGCTCTCTCGGGAACAGATCGCTTCCCTCGTCCATGGCTTGGCAGATCAAATCTCGAATGATTATGCAGGAAGGGAATTAGTAATGGTTTGTATCCTGAAAGGGGCCTTCATGTTTCTCTCCGACCTGGTCCGTTATCTCAAGATTCCCGTCAAAATCGATTTTGTAAGATTAGCCAGTTATGGGTCCGGAATGAAGAGTTCTGGCAATATTGAGATCACCAAGGATATTGAGCTCCCCATCGAAGGCAAGGATGTCCTCATCATCGAAGATATCATCGATAGCGGTCACACCCTCCAGTTTTTGAAAGACCGGATCACCCTCTCTAACCCTCGTTCTGTTAAGATATGTGCACTTTTAGACAAGAAAGCCCGTAGAGAGGTTGAGATGAAGGCGGATTATCTTGGAATCGAGGTGGATGACGTCTTCATCGTAGGCTACGGAATTGACTTCAATGAGAACTATCGCCACTTACCTGAAATTCATTATGTTACCACCCTCAATCACCCAAAGGAATAAGGGATGGAAGTTCATTTTCCTGCTTCTCCCTTTGCTCTTCCTGCAAAGTCCGGTCTTCGCACAGCCCCAGCCCGACGACATGGCTCTCTTTAAGGATGGAGAGATTCTTCTTTCAAAAGGAGAAACGGAAAAGGCGCTTTGGCGTTTTAAGAGTGTCGTTACGGATTTTCCCCAAAGTCCTCTCTTCAATGAAGCCAAATTCGGGATGGGGGTCTGTTATACCCGGCTTAAAAGGCCTAAGGATGCTATTCGTGTTCTAAACGAGCTCTTCCAAACTTTCCTTTCTCCTTCCAGAATGATGCAGATCTTAACTCTATTAGGAGACAACCATCTCGAATTAAAGGATCGGCTCACCGCACTCCATTGGTATGGAAAGGGTCTTCTCATTCCGGGTCAACCCCGCGAGGAACTAAAGCAGAAGGTAAGATCCACCATGGACGCCTCTGATTCAGAAGAAGAATTAAAGTCCATTGAATCTCTCTACCGCGGCGCCTATTCAGGAGGGTATGCCAAATTAAGATTGGCCCAGATGGCAAAGCGTCAGGGAAACGATCTTGTCGCAAAAAGATATTTAATGGAATTAGAAAAAGAATATCGAGGCACGGACTATATGATCCAAGCCAAGGAGCTTTTGGATACGATCTCTCTCTCCCTTAAATCCAAATATACAGTGGGGGTTATTCTCCCTTTAAGCGGGAATCATCGCCTGTTTGGAGAACGGGCCCTGCAGGGAATCCAGTTAGCTATCAAAGAAACGGATTACCCTCTGATCTCATTGGCCATCCGTGATTCCAAAGGGAGTCCATGGGAGGCAGAAAAAGCAGTTGAGGAGTTGGTGAACAAAGAAAAAGTGATGGCCATCATTGGCCCCCTCCTCAGTACCGATGTAGACCAGGCGACCCAAAAGGCGCGGCAACTAAAAGTTCCCCTTCTTACCTTCTCCCCCAAAGAGCCCTCTACGAATAAGGAGGATTTCGTTTTCCAGAATTCCATTACCCCCTCAGAGCAGATTCAAACCCTTATCAGCTTTGTCACTAAAGAATTGGAACTTAGCACCTTCGCGGTCTTTTATCCCAACTCCCCTTACGGCCTTTATTTTAAAAACCTCTTCAACCAAGAGGTTACCCAAAGGGGTGGAAAGGTTTTGGGATCCGTTGTTTATCAAGAGGATCAGACAGATTTCAGTCATGAGATCAAGGTATTCTTTAAGATCAAAGCCGTCCAAAAACCTGACACCAAGAGAAAGAAAGAGGATGAGTTCAAACCCCTTCTCTCTGTCGATGGAGTCTTTATTCCTGACAGTCATGACCGCGTCGGTATGATCCTTTCCCAAATGGCTTACTATGATGTAACAACAACTTTTCTCGGGACCAACTCATGGAATGGCCCGGGCCTGATCTCAACTGGAGGGAAAGGAGCCGAAGGGTCGATCTTTGTCGACGCGTTTTTTAAAAGGAACCCCTCGGCTTTGGTTACACGTTTTGTCGAAGAATTTCGAAAAACCTACCAACGGGATCCCGAGACCCTCGAAGCCTTGAGTTATGATGGAGCTAAATTCATAAAAGAGATTCTTCAATCCAAATCGGCCTCCTCTCCTTTGCAACTGCAAGAAGAACTTCTCCGGGTTAAAAATTTTCAGGGGGTTTCTGGCCTAAAGGGTTTTGCAGAAGACGGGAGAGCGATTCGAACTCTCTGCATCCTGAGGGTCAATAAAGGTCAAATAGAACTGATCTCACCCTGACTACAGGGGTCAAGGTGTCCAGGGTTCAAGGGGTCAAGTGATATACTTTAGAATAAACCCTTGAACCCTATAATCCTTGAATCCTCGAACCCTTTTTTGCATGAACCAACTCCATTCCTGGAACGTCAGTGTGGAGCAAGCCATCCGGATTCAAGAGGCTTTCAAAGAACGGATCATTCTAAAAAGAACATTTTCAAAAGTTTACCCCGTTAGAAATTCCAGCGGGGTATCAAACCCCGCTGCAGAGCCCTGCACCGCCCTGAACCAGAACGGTTCGGGGCACCGCATGGTGTACAGGGCAGAGCAGCGGGACATCATTTCTAACGGGGTAAAAACCATTGGAGGGGGAGATGTCGCTTATTCAAAAAATGGGAATCTTCTCTTCGGTGCGATTGTCGTTCTCTCATTCCCGGATATGGAAATCCTCGATATGGCAACGGCTGATGGCAAGATCTCTTTCCCCTATATCCCCAGCCTTTTAAGTTTTCGAGAAGGCCCGATTCTGATCAAAACCTTTCAGAGACTAAAACTAAAACCCGATGTCATGATTTATGATGGTCAAGGTATTGCCCATCCCAGAGGAATGGGCCTTGCCTCTCACATGGGTTTATGGTTCGACCTCCCGTCAATTGGTTGTGCAAAGACCCCTTTGTTAGATGAATTTATCTCTCCAGGGCCCTCAAGAGGAAGTTTTGAATGGATTCGTAGGGAAGGGAAAAAGGTGGGTACTGTTCTCAGAACAAGAGAGAACGTGAGACCTCTTTTTGTCTCTCCAGGTCATCGTATCGATCTACCGACAAGCATCCAGCTCGTCCTTGAAAGCTGCAAAGGATTCCGTTTCCCAGAGCCGCTGCGCAAAGCCCATCAACTCTCACGTAAAATGCTGTAAGCTATTGAAAACCGCAGAAATCCCTTTAATCATTTTTTGAAATTTGTGTAATCAAGAAAACCTAAAAAACAATTGACATATTTTAACGTTATGCTAATTTGTATGGAAACCCCGTTAGAAATTCTAAGAGGGGCATTATTTCTAATGGGATGGAGACACACCTTCGTATTCCTCTTCTCTTAACTTAAAAAAGTGGGATTGCCGGATGGCCAGAATTCAAATCTCAAATGAGGTGATGAGTATTATCATTTTTCAGGTGGAAGGCCTCTGGCGAATCTCCCAGAGGTTGAATTTCCGCACCAAGTGTTGATATCATCCCTAAAATGGGAGTGTATCAGCACTGAGTAACGATGTGAACGAACATCATCGACATATTATAGAACATTGGAAAAGAAACAAGGAGAATTGTAAAATGAGCGGAAATACAGAGATGGGTCGGCGGAACTTCTTAATCTTGGTCGGTGGAGCAATCAGTGCTTTGACGCTGCCTTACGATAAGGTGCTTGCGCTGGAGACCAAACAGCGGGTAGTAGAATTCAAGAATTCGAGTAATGAAAAGGATAGGAAGATGAAGAATAGACTATTAATAGCTTATGGTAGCCGGTGCGGGTCTACTGGCGGAGTGGCTGAGGCCATTGGGCAGGTATTGTCTATGGCAGGAGCAGCAGTGGATGTACGCCTTGTGAAGGATGTGAATGACCTCAGTCCTTATCAGGGTGTGATTGTAGGTAGTGCGATTCGTATGGGTAAGTGGTTGCCAGAAGCTGTAGAATTTGTGAAGACACACCAGGACACACTGAGTCGGGTACCTGTGGCCTACTTTGCCGTCTGTCTGACCATGAAAGATGATACCGTGGAGAACCGGCGCAAGGCATTGGGCTATTTGGATCCGGTGTGCAAGCAATTTCCACAAGTAAAGCCAGTGAATATTGGTCTCTTTGCAGGGGCGGTAGACTATAGCAAGCTGTCCTTTGTTTATAGTCTGATATTGAAGGTGAAGGGGGCTCCTGAAGGGGATTTCCGCAATTGGGAGGCTATTCGAACCTGGGCTGGTGGCGTACGCCCGGCGCTGTGGAGCACGTAGCCGTCAAAGCAGAGGACAACAGAAAAATTGCACAAGATTTGCATCTCAAGTTTGCGCAGGCAAACCTTTAAAATTCATTTTGAAAGGAGTGGCCCGCAACGGCAGATTACACAGCCAAAATTATTTGATCCAAATGCTTCACACTTCTTTTTACTTTAAACGTTATCTGCTCAATCCGGGCGAAGCAAGGAGAAAACGATGAAATATCTTTATTCTCTTGTTATTCCAATAGCTGTTGTATTTCTGCTTAGCGACATAGCGTATTCGGGAGATGCTATATTGGGGAAAAAACCCAGTTATGCTTTATTGGTTAGTGTGAGTTCAGTTCCGAATAAAAAAGCGATAGGCACAAGAATATGGGTCCCTGGTCTTGACGAAGGATTTGTCCCGCAGGGGATGACATTTGCTGAAGATCAGGTTTTAGTAAGCCTGTACCAGAGTTCTGATGTAAAGATGAGCAAAGGACCGAGCAGAGTATACCGTGTTGATCCAAGGACAGGAAATGTGACCGGTCAATTCGATTTACCATCTGATGTTGGACATGCGGATGGCCTTGCTTATGCCGGTGATAACGTTCTTTATGTTGCAGATACGCATTCAAGACAAATCTACAAACTTGATTTAGGAAAAGCAATAAAACAGGGCAATTGCAGTGAATCTGTCCTCAGTAGGATTATCGTCCATAAAAGCATGGGGCCGTCCTTTTTGACTTATGATGGAAGGTATCTCTGGTTTGGTCGGTACACTAAGTCTAAGCCAGACATACCAAAGATATATAAAATAGACCCGCATGGAGTCTTTAAAGAGTGGCCGGCAATAACTAAAGTCTCCCCTGATATGGCTTTATTTAGTTTTGAAATAGATACAGAAAGCCAGGGCGCAACTTTTGACAAAGACCGCAATCTCTGGCTTTCACAGAGTACAAGCAAAATGGGTAAAGTGCAAAAAGTGGACCCTTCAAATGGGAAGGTACTTAAAGAATATGAGTTTATGGCAGGGGTTGAAGATCTCGCAGTCGCTCCTGACGGAAAACTTTGGTCAGTTTCAGAAGCAGGAACTAAGAGATGGCTTAAGTGGCAGACTTATTATCCATTGGTCTTTGAGATAGACATTACAAAACTAAAATAGGGGTAGAGAATCATACCTGCAGATAACAAAATATTGGCGCATGCGCCCTTCAGGAAACAGCCTGTCTCTATCTGGCTATTTTCCAACCTTCTAGATATCTTTCCAACCTGTTCATCCCCTCTTTGATATTCTCCAAGGAATTGGCGTAACTAAAGCGAATATATCCTTCTGCATTCGTTCCGAAATCGATGCCGGGTGCCACGCCGACCTTTGCTTCTTTTAGAATGTCGAAGGCGAATCGATAAGAATCGTTGGAAAATCTTTTTGCATTCGCTAGGACATAAAAAGCTCCTGTGGGCTCCACCGTGATTCCAAACCCAAGCTCTCTCAGCTTTGGAATCAAAAAACGCCGTCGCTGGTCATAGGTTTCTCTCATTGTTTGAATATCGCTTCCGGCCTCGTTCAACCCGGCCAAGGCGCCCCACTGGGCAAAGGAGCTCGCAGAGATAAAAAGATTTTGCTGGATTTTTTGCATGGGTCGGATGAACTCTTTGGGTGCGATGAGATATCCCAGTCTCCATCCGGTCATCGCATAGAGCTTTGAAAAACCGTTGATGACAAAAGCACGATCCGTGAATTCAAGAATACTATGAACCTCCCCTTCGTAAACCAACCCATGATAAATTTCATCGGAGATGATAAAAGGGGAGAAATTAGCAATCTTCTTCATCCTCTCTTCAGGCATCACATTTCCAGTGGGATTGGAAGGTGAGTTGATCATGATTCCTTTTACCTTCGGGCTCAATTTCTCCTCGATCATCTCAGGAAGATACTGGAAGCCCTCTTCTTCCAACACTTTGACGAATACAGGAGACCCATCAACAAACCGAATGATATTGGGATAACACGGATAATAGGGATTGGAGAGGATGATTTCATCCTCAGCTTCCAAAAGGGCCGCAAAGAGAAGAAGCATGGCCGGAGAGGTTCCTGAGGCAACAAGAATTTGCTCAGGTGAAACCTTCACCCGATATTTTTTCCAGTAATCCTCCGAAATGGCTTCCCTCAGCTCGATCAACCCCAGGCTGTGCGTATAATGGGTCTTTCCCTCACGGATCGCACGGTAACAGGCCTCGTTGACACATTGTGGCGTGTCAAAATCTGGTTCCCCCACTTCCAAATGGATGATATGTTCCCCGCTTCTCTCCAGTTCTTGAGCCTTCTCCAGAACATCCATCACAATGAACGGAGGAATCTCCTGGGCTTTCTTTGAAATCATAGCGTACTCCTAATTCAATTATGGCTAATGGCATATAGCAAATAGCACTCTTCTCCAAATTAGGAATTTGCCTGATGCTTGGATTGGAGCACTCAGTATGTCATTCCCGTGAAAACGGGAATCCAGCTAGAAAAGACTGGATTCCCCCGTATCAAGTACGGGGCAGGCTTAGTCAAGCCCGGAATGACAATCAACAGAAAGAGACTTATGACGCACTCCGCTATTTGCAATCAGCCATCAGCTATTCGTTTATTATGATTTGAATCACATCTCTTCTCTTTGCCTTCAACATCTTCTGAGCGTTACCTTCTCTTACAGATATCTCGAGAAAACCGCCGCTTCCCGAAAGGGCGATTAGCTCACCTTTCTTACCCTCCCAGTATCCTTTCTTCAAACCCGAGATAACTTGTTTCCCTACCCGGATGGCAAAGGGGCGACTTTGAATAAACCGAAATAGTTTTCTTTCATCAATATTGCTGACCAAATTGCCGAAGGTATCGATATGGAGAATCTCTCCCAATAGCTTCCCTTCTTTGATGAAGGGTCCTTCAAATCCTAACCATACCAGTGAGTCAATCTTATGCCCGAGGGCATTCGGCTTGATACCCAGCGAGAGATGCGCAGCCACCGGAGCAAAGATGTCTCTTCCATGAAATGTCGTGCTGACTTTTGAAAGATGATATTTCTGTTTATCAAGCGCTATTATCTGTTTCACGCATTCCTTCTGGGTAATCATTGTGAAAAGGCCATTGTCAGGGCCGACGAAACAATAATTTTGCGTTACGATAAGAAGAGGCTTCCTTGCTCCCCCTACCCCCGGATCCACCACGGAGAGATGAATTGTTCCTTTTGGGAAATAGGAATAGGTACTGGCTAAGATGAAGGCCCCTTCTTCTATATCGTGCGGATTCACCTGGTGTGTAATATCAATCAGGAGACACTGAGGGTTGATATTCAGAATCACGCCCTTCATCGAAGCCACGTAATGGTCTTTTGTGCCAAAATCGGTGAGCAGAGTGATGATGGGCTTACTCATCAGGCCTTTATCCTTTTTAGTTTCCTTTCAAAGGGTTTTCGAATAAGTCCTTTTTCTGTAATGATGGCATGAATCAGGGAATGAGGTGTCACATCGAAGGCGGGGTTAAAGGCTTTAACTCCTTTGGGGGTGATTGGGCTTCCTCGAAAATGTGTAACTTCCTTAATATCTCTTTCCTCGATGGGAATGTTCGATCCCGATGGGATTGTCAGGTCAAGCGTGGAGGTCGGAGCAACCACATAAAAGGGGATGTCATGCCATTTTGAGAGAACAGCAAGGCTATAGGTTCCAATCTTGTTTGCTGTATCTCCATTGCGGGCAATCCTATCAGCTCCCACCAGGACAAGATTGATTTCACCTTTTGTCATCAGCCATCCTGCCATATTATCGGTAATGACGGTCACGGGAATCTTCTCCTGAACCAACTCCCAAGCTGTCAGCCTGGCTCCCTGAAGTTGAGGCCTTGTCTCATCTGCAAAAACACGAAACCGTTTCCCTTCAGCCCACGCCGCATAAATTACCCCCAAAGCTGTCCCATATCCACCCGTGGCCAAAGCCCCTGCATTGCAATGGGTGAGCACTCCGTCTCCATTTTTGATGAGTCTCTTCCCATACATTCCGATCTTGCGGTTGATTTCGATATCCTCTTTAAGAATATTGAGGGCCTCTTTCACTAACCTCTTCTTCGTTTCGTCAACCCCATGAGTGTAAACTCTGTCCACTATTTTTTTCATTCGATCAACGGCCCAAAAGAGGTTGACAGCAGTGGGCCTGGTCTGACTCATCTCATGACAAACCTTTTCAAGGCTTTTAAGGAACGATTCAGGTTGATGGGACAGGGTCTTCCTTGCGGCAAGAGCGATTCCCATGGCTGCGGCGACACCGATGGCCGGCGCGCCGCGAATGGCCATGGTTCGAATGGCCTGCGCCACAGCAGAGGCATCCCGGCAGTCCAAATAGCGGACCCCCCGAGGAAGCCTCCTTTGGTCGATGATTCTTATCCGGTCACTTTTCCATTCAATGGTTTTAAATTTCATAATGTGATTACACCGATTACCAAAGCCCGATTACACAGATTTTGACTCAACCTTAACCTCAGCCCTTTAGTTTCTTGCGGAGCAATTCATTGACCAATTTGGGATTCGCCTTCCCCTTGGTCTGCTTCATCACTTCTCCCACGAAGAAGCCGAAGAGTTTCTCTTTGCCTTTTCGATAATCCTCCACCTGCTTTGGATTGGTCTCTATCGCTCTTTCGATGGCCCTTTCGATCTCCCCCGCATCCAGAATTTGAATCCAGCCTTTGTCTCGAACGATCTTCTCCGGACGTTCGCCCGTTCGATACATCTCTTCAAAAACATCTTTGGCGATCTTTCCGCTGATGGTCCCTTCTTTGATCATCGAAAGCATTTCTGCCAGGTGTTGAGGTGTGATGGGACATTGATCCATTTCTCTCTCATCATGTTTCAACTCCCTGAGAAGTTCCCCCATCATCCAGTTGCTGACAGTCTTGGGTTCATGAAAAAGCCGAATACATTCCTCATAATACGTGGCCATCGCCTTCGTAGAGGTAAGGATTTCGGCATCATATTCAGGAATCTGATATTGCCGGACAAATCTTTCTTTTTTTTCATCGGGGAGTTCAGGAAGGCCTTTACGAATCTCCTCGACCCATTTTTCGTCGATCCTCAATGGAACCAGATCCGGATCCGGGAAATAGCGATAATCATGAGCCTCTTCTTTTCCCCTCATTGGAATCGTAATCCCTTGATCGACATCCCAGAGCCGTGTCTCCTGAACCACTTTTTCTCCGTCTTCCAACATCGCCATCTGCCGCTTGATTTCAAACTCTAATGCCTTTTCCACATGGCGGAAGGAATTCATGTTCTTCAATTCTGTTCTTGTCCCGAATTCTTTCTGGCCTTTTGGCCGCACAGAAACATTTGCGTCACACCTAAAAGTCCCCTTCTCCATATCTCCTGTGCAGATGTCCAGATATTGAAGGATAGCACGAAGTTCCCTTAAATATTCGCCCGCCTCCTCCGGGGACCGGATATCCGGTCCGCTCACAATCTCTACCAAAGGGACCCCTGTCCGATTGAAATCGACGTAACTGAAGGCCGCGGTCTCCGGCGTCTCACCATGCTTCAACTTCCCAGCATCCTCTTCCATATGAATGCGGATAATATGAATTCGCTTCTTTTGCCCTTGAACCATGATTTCAATAAAGCCATCCTCTGCCAAGGGATACTCATACATGGAAATCTGATAGCCTTTGGGGAGGTCAGGGTAAAAATAATTCTTTCTGGCAAAAAGGCTGTAAGGAGCAATTCGGCAGGAGGTCGCCAACCCCAATTTAATCGCAAACTCAACAGCCTTCCGATTCAGCACTGGAAGAGAACCGGGCTGGCCGGTACAGACAGGACAAGTTTGTGTATTCGGTTCTTCCCCAAATGTTGTGGAACACCCACAGAATATTTTTGATCGGGTCAGGAGCTGGGCATGAACTTCTAATCCAATGACAGGTTCGTATTCCACAAAATTCCCCTCTCTTTCATGAAATCGCTGTTTTTAAAATTATAATAAAGTCCAATCGTTGTCAAATAATCTAATCAGTAAGGACTTTGCCCTGAGCCTTCGACCCGAGCGGCTCGACTGAGCTCGCCGAAGTCTCAGGCCTAGGGGCAAGACCCAACTTTCAGGTCCGGGAGTCGAAGGGTTGACAAACCTGATCGATTCCATTACCTTAATCCAAAATGTTCAAAAATATCCGAATTCCACCATCCTTCCCCCTCATTAAAAGAGGGCGGGTTTCCATCCTCCTGAAAGAAGAGTATAAAGATGTCCTTCTCAAGCAAGGAATTGATGATTTAAAAACCTTCCTCGAAAAAAGCAGCCAATTTTCTCACTACCTCAAAGGTCGAACTCTGCACCCCACCATCCCTCTCGAGCAGGGGAAGAGGATGGTTCTTCGCCAGTATTCACACGGAGGACTGTTACGAGCCATTACCGGAAATCTCTACTTCGTTGGGGCAAGATCCTTCCGAGAACTGGCCTTAGCAGAGGAAATCCGGTCCTGCGGAATTTCCACGATCTCCCCCATCGGTGCCATCCATCATCGCATTTTTTCCCCTTTTTATCAGGCTTATTTTCTTTCCTTAGAAGTTCCCAACGCCATAGATCTGATTCAATATTTTCAAGAAATCGGGACGAGGCCTACCCGTGAAAATCTTTCATTGAAGCGAAAAACCATTCGATCTGCTGGCGTCCTTATTCGGCAATTTCATCAAGCTGGTTTTTTCCATGGGGACCTTCAGCTGAAAAACATCCTGATAGCAGGAGAGCAACTTCTGCTTATTGATTTTGATCGCTCTTATCGAAAAAAGAGTCTCTCTCTGAAAGAAAAGATGAGAAATCTCCTTCGCCTAAACCGGTCTGTGGAAAAGTGGATCCAACAGGGGCTTTCTCTCACGAGAACAGACCGCTGGCGTTTCTTTTTGGCTTATGCGGGAGACGACGGAAAGATCCAAGAGGCAATGGAAAAAGCCCTTCGAACCTATTCGCTTCGCTCTTTGTTCCACCGATTCGGCTGGGCCCTGGAAAAGATTATAGGGTCATAGGGGTCGAGGAAGTAAGTAAATGAATGGATCTTAGACTGTTGAGCTTGTAAAAAGCCAGAATGCCAGAACACGAAAACATCCTTCGGAGCTAAAGACTTAAACCCCTGAACCCCTGAACCACTGAACCCTTGAACTCTAAAAAGTTCTTAAGAACTCTCTCAGTGGCTGGTTGAGGAAACGGACGTGTGAGAGAAAGAAGTGGTCTGCTCCTGGAATAACGGCTAAAGATTTTGGTTCATCGAGTTGTTGATACCAGTTCTCCAACAGAGAGGGCGGACAGAAAGAATCCTGATCCCCTGCAACGAAAAGTTTTTTCTTTTTGCATCCCTTCAGAAATCCAAAATCATAAATCCCGAGAGGCGGGGCAACGGCTACCATCCCTTTAAATCTTTCATCCTCGATGGCAATAGGGAAACCTGCCCAAGCTCCAAAGGAATAGCCTACCAAAATAAGAAGGGGATGGTCGTCCTTCATTCTTGAATAGAAGTAGTTGGCGACCGCCTTCACATCCTGCCTCTCCCAAACGCCCTCTCCATAAGATCCTTGGCTTTCACCCACTCCTCTGAAATTAAAGCGAAGCGTGGAAAACCCCTCTTGAGAGGCTGCCTCCACAGAAGCCGTCATAACAGGGTGGTCCATATCTCCACCATACTGTGGATGGGGATGGCATAGGATGACTCCACCCCTAAAAGAAGAAGCCTCTTGAATACTCAAGAGGCCTTCCAGTTGAATCCCGTTAGATGGAATAAATACCTTTTCTTCTTTCATCCCATTTTAGAAAAAGGCAGCATTTCCTGATGAGTCTCCCGGAATAACCCTTTCTGTCGTTTCTTAATTGGTTTTTCCTTCTCTGAAGACTCAATCTTTGCATCGACCTTTTCTTTTACCCATTCCAAAATATTCCTCAAAATTTCCAGAAACCTAACCTTGAAACGGCTGACATCCTCACTTTCAATCGTTTCATTAAGTGATTTTAGCCATTCATCCAGCTTTTTTTGTATTTCTTTTAAAATCTGAAGCATGTAAGGATCCGTTTCTCCTTTTTCCCCCTCATCCTGAATAGGAACAACCCG
>Ga0256868_10000607_pt1 | contig 20604 bp, 15 predicted proteins | sample RVTome_13_FD_187341 | JGI IMG/M metagenome (GOLD analysis project Ga0256868, IMG submission 187341) | Soil microbial communities from uranium-contaminated site in the Upper Colorado River Basin, Wyoming, United States - RVT92D227 HiSeq ...
AGCTGCTAATGGGAAGTCTCGACCCCTTGGATACGGTCGAGGGACTGTGGGCCAGACTCGCAAACATGGGTTATGGTTCCTCCGACATACGAAAAAGCCCGGATGATGAACTTGAGAGTGCTGTACGGAGATTTCAAATCGACTATGATCTCGAACCTGATGGTATTCCCGGCCCAAGGACAAAAGCGAAAATCAAGAAAGTTTATGGATGTTGATCTGACGATCTGCGCTGCCGACCTGTAGCAACAAAGAATAGAGAAATGGTTGGAGAGAGTTCCGTTAGACAAAAGGGTCGCGTCGCCATTTTCGGGCACCCGCTGGATTCGGATCAGGTGCTGAGACTTGCCTTTTCCTCAGACGAGAAGGAAATCCATCGGATACAACCAAGGGTTCAGATAAATGCTTGCGCTATGTGGGAGGATGTTTATTTCGATTTCGGAAAGGCTTTCATTAAAAAAAGCATAAAACCTTCGCTCGAGAATTTTCGAACATTGTGTGAAGACGACTATCCCGATTGCCCCATAACGATTTTCGGCCATGCGGACCCAGTTGGGAATATTCCTTTCAATCATGATTTGAGCGAACGGCGCGCACGGGCGCTTTACGCTATGATCGTGCGGGACGTTTCAGCCTGGTGCGAGATTTTCAAGACGGAAGTCGGATATCTTCAGCGCCAGCTTAGGAGCGAAGGAGTCGATCCCGGCCCGGCCGACGGGATCATGGGTCCGCAAACCAGGGGGGCGATTCAGACATATATGGACAACGTCGCTGATAGGTTGAAACTAACGCCAGGACGATTCTTGGGGCAAGGGAAATTTGCTTTTCAAGGATGCAGCGAGTTCAATCCCGTAAGAGTATTTTCAAAAGCCGAAGATTCCTTTTATCGTCAGCAGTCGAACTGGCATAAGCGGAACTCAGAGAACCAACCCAATCGCCGAGTAATAGCGTTCTTGCTGCCAGAGGGCTTTAAAGGTACAGATTCTTCTTGGATATGTCGTACGGGGACAAAAGGTCTAGCCATCTGCAGGAAGATGACGAATTCCTCTTGGTCAAAGGCTCGCGCGCAACTTACGGACAGTCCGCGCAGACATTCAGCTGGAGATAAAACCTTCACCTGCTCTATCTATTATGATTTAGCAGATATTTCACCATGTGAGCGTACACTTTTCCTGGCGCTTATTGCGATCCCCATTCAACAAAAATGGAGCGTCGAAATAACTGGCTATGAGACGATGTTTGATACGCAGTTACAAAAATGGGTAGAAGGCGGTTTCTTTTCTAGAGGCCATTATGAATATGTCCAGGATACCGTCGATATCCTGTTCAGAATTGTTATTGAGTTCATGGTCTTTAAGACCCAGGCTTCCGATCCATGGCAGTACAAAGAAGGCCAGATCCTTTCTTTCGATTTGGAGATTCTGAACAATATAAATCCCAAAAACGATCCGGGTCGGTCGTTTATGGCCAATGAAATAAAGGATATCGTGCTTACCGATAAGAATTGTGCAAAAAGATTGGAGGGTTGTGCGGTTCCTGGAGAAATAGTGTCTGAGACAGACGTCTGGAGGCTCTATAACCAATCAGATGACTATCCGGACAAAAGCATTCCTAAGACAACAGATCTTCAATTTCGTCGGATCACAAGGCTTGCAGATACTGCGTATTGTTTGGTGCAAGGCCAGTCCGTCGGAGATCTAGATAAGGTCTGCCATGTGAGATTGTCGCTGCCAGATTTTAGTATTCCGCTTGAAATCAGGTTTAAAGTTGGAATTCCTATAACTATCAAGGAAAGAATTGAATTAACAAGATGGGCGGATGATTTGGAGTCTCAGTGGATTCCGTTGAAGGAAGGGACCCGTCAATTTGAGCATGTCCGGGTGGAACTCTTAAGCACTCCTCTTTATACCGAGCCCTACATGATTGTTAATTATAAACATAGAGTCATAGGGCCCTATTAAACTGAGAAGGCTAAGGCGCGCAGGAGTAGATTAAACGATTTCGATATGAACAGTATTTGTGTATCTTTACATTTCTGGTGCAGAGATGACGGGCAAATATCTTGAACAGACTGACCGGCTGGCCAGAGCAACTCCTCCTTCAACCATCCAGGTCGTCTTGTGGACTAAACAGTTGGCTGTGCCAGGAGGCCGAGTCGGCCTTGAAATTCTTACCCATTTCGTTGGCAATGGCTCAAGAATCGAAATTGAACTATCGGATCAAAACGGCAAAACATTCGGCAAATACACAGAAAAAATCTTCGGAAACCATTTTTGGACTCAAGTCAAAGTCCCTGGAGAGGCTAGGCAAGTCCTTTATGCCGATATAAAGCTGCCAAAGCACGGTCTGCAAATGAAGTCCAATCCCTTGATTCTCTTGCCAGCTATTGAAATCACCAATGTAAAATGGGACAAGAAGGAAGCGTGGCGGGGCGATATTCTTAAGCTTACCGCTGATGTAAAAGGTGTCCAGGACGGCGTAGAGGGCGAAATAAGCATTTGGGAGTACGATTCCGATGGGGCTCATGATCTCATCACCAAGTTCCCGGTATTTATAAAAAGCAAAAAAATCGAAGCAGAATGGAAATATGAATATCATGAGGACACGGACGAAATTCCCACAGAAGAGGAACTGCAAAATTATGGAAACCATTACAACCCACCTGAATATTTCTTTCGCTTGAGAGTGGGGGAAGTCACTGCGGATTCGAGATTGTTGGAGTTTAGGGATTGGATTGCACTTGTCCTTTATGACAGTGCTGGCAATCCAATGAAAGATGTTGAATACAAGATAACTCTTCCAGATGGGAATGAAAGGAGTGGGAAATTGGATGAAAATGGTTACGCAAAAGAAGATGACATCCCACCGGGAAAAGTGACAATTAAATGGAATCTTAAGGATGCTTCTCTTTTTTGAAAGCGCAGCATATACCTATCATAAGTGTAAGAAGAGGGATAGATGGGAAAGACCGATTATCTAGAATTGAGCGATGGAAGTGGGAAAATAGTTGCCAGTCAGCTCCAAGGAAACTCTGGGAAATTCATAGTGCGGCTTATGAGAACTAGAGCAGACAATAAAATAGATCCAACTGTAATTACGAAAACTTCATGGCAAATAGTTAAAGCCGTTCCAGGTACTTGGTTGACAGTGGTAGCAAAGTATGGTTTGAACTGGCCTGATAAGTACTTACACAGAGTGTATTTTAATGAATATGTGCAAGCCTGTGAGCCGGGCAGTGATGATACTAAAGCAGAATATAACTTTTTTGATTTTGAGGAAGGGGGGAAATGGGAGGATGGTATAAATAATCCACCCAAAGAAGCTAAAGCCAGAGACCGCCAAGTTGAAATAGACAGTTATTGGGGCTTCAAACTTGAAGAAATTGTGATCTTTCAAAAACCAGAACTGGGTGAAGATGAATTATTGCAGAGAAGAAAAAAAATGATTGATCTTATGTTTGAGGAAGCTTTAGCTTTGGATGACAAGAAGCAATTATTAAATGAACTCAATCAGCTGGAACAGGCTATGAAAAAGATAGCTAACTCAATACTGAATGAGGAGCAGAAGATGGCGGAATTTTATAAACTTCTCGAGCAATTAAAAGAAAAGGTAAACAAGCATGCTGTGGGCCCAGATGTAGCAGATGCCATAGAAGGCTGGTTTCGGTTTGCGGAGAAATCACTAAGGCAAAGTATAGATACTAAAGGCAGTATGGAAGGCAGGATTGATAAAGAGATAAAATATCTGAAATTCAGATGTGCTGAATATGATTTAATACATGATAAGGATCAAGAAGTAGAAAGAATACAGAAGGGAACGCCGGAAGAAAATCAGTGGGAGAAAATGCTCCCGTTACTGCCTTTAAAAAAGCCTGAGGATAAAAAGGAGCTGTTTGCACCGAGACCGAGTATAGAATCTCCATCAAAAACGACGCCAAACGTCTGAAGACTGGGTTTAAAAGGAAAATGAAGATTGCGAATACAAACCCCGAAAAGATGTTCCGAATATGTCTTCCAACCAGAATAATGCAAATTAATATAGAACAATGACCATTTATTTCCTTAGCATACTTATACTGGATCAGCGTAACCGATTAAAGCCCCTAAAATAGGACGGCAAGGGAACGCGCTCACTGATCTTCAATTGTGTACGAACGGAGGGCAATTAGAAATCTCAAGAATATTTTTATAGAGGAGATAGCCCATTTAAGGAAGCCAAATGGATAAATATGAGCGATCCAGGAATAATAAAGGTCAGCCATTTCAAACATCTCAGTTTGTGCCACCTCCTAGCCCATACATACCGTATAGAGGTAATGCGTTCTCTATCCGTCTGTGCGACGGCTGGCAGGACAAGACGATCTATACGATCGCCGGGCCCGTCACCGACGGCATCCAGCACAGTATCATCATCAACCTCAACCCCGATGTCGAGACGGACAGTCTCCGCGATTACGCGGACTGGAATATCGCCTCTCTAACCAACGAACTGAAGGGGTGCCGCTTACTCATGCAAGCCCCCATCAATCTCGCCAACGGGCTCCCGGCCTATAAGGCGATCTTCTGCTGGTTCCCAACGGAGGAGCTCCGGATCTATCAAGAACAGATCTACATCCTCGTGGGCACCACCGGCTATAACCTGACGGCTTCCTTCACCAAGAAAACCCGTAAGACCCTCGGCCCCCAGGTCGAAAGGATGATGTTGAGCTTTATCCCTATCAATCCATCCCCCGATAAAAGCCCGGGCAGCCGATTTTAACATGTTTTTTCCAAATCAGATATTATAGGATGAGCCGTGCCTAAAGGCGACCGGACCAAAGTCAAGAACACAGTTGTCCTCAAACTCGAGGTTCTTCGGGGGGAGGCCAATCAAAAAGAATTCTCTTTCTCCGAGCCTTTTAGCATTGGCCGCGACGAATCCTGCCAGGTCCGGGTGCAGGACAATTCCGTGAGCCGGATGCATGTCGAGGGCTATCTTCGCGACGGCTGCTGGTGGATCCGCGATCTAAACAGCGCCAACGGCACCCTGGTCGAAGGAAGGAAGATCGACCGGCTGCCTTTGACGAAACCAACGATGATTGAACTGGGCGTCGGCGGGCCGATCCTGTCGTTTGAGCCGGGAGTCGTGCGCTCGGCCCAGGCGACGAAACAAAAAAATATTTACTCCGTCACGGAATGCCAGAAACGCTACTTTGGTAAATCCGTCCAGGGAGATATGGGCCAGCATACCTTGTTCGTGCGTCAAGCCTTCCAACGTGTGCTGCGTAAGCAAAAGGGCAAGTACTTTGCCATTATTGGGACCGGTGCCGTGCTTCTCATTCTCGCTTCCGGCTACGCCTATCTCCAGCATAAGAAAGTCCGAGCGCAAACGCAGCTGGCAGTGGGGCTTTTTTATGATATGAAGGCCCTGGAGCTGGGAATCGCGGAGCTTAAATCGAAGCTCCAAGCCCTGGGGATGGGAAAGGATCTTGAGGAAATCCATAAGCACGAAAGCAGTCTCGAGCGATTGACGTTGAACTATGAGGAATATATCAAGAAACTGGGCGTCTACAGCAAGGACATCAGCCCGCAGGAAAAAGTGATCATCAAAATGGCCAGGGTATTTGGGGAGTGCGAGCTCCGGCTTCCGGCTGGATTCGTGAAGGAGGTTCAGAAATATATCGCGGAATGGAGGACATCGAATAGACTGTCCAGTGCCGTCCAGCGGGCAAAAGAGCATAGGTACGATGTTGAAATCCCTTATGAGCTGATGAAATACGGGCTTCCGCCCCAGTTTTTCTACCTTGCCGTCCAGGAAAGCGACCTCATTCCTAGCCGTTGCGGGCCCGAGACCAGGTTCGGCTATGCAAAGGGGATGTGGATGTTCATTCCGGACACTGCCCGGGATTATGGACTGAAGACCGGACCTCTCGAAATCTATCCACGTTATGACCCGAGGGACGAGCGTCACGATTTCCGGAAGTCCACCGAGGCGGCCGTCCGGTACATCAGGGATCTCTATGACCGTGATGCCCAGGCGTCGGGCCTGTTGGTCATGGCCTCCTACAATTGGAGCGAAACACGGGTCAGGGAGTTCATCCGGGCGATGCCCCAGAATCCGCGGGAGAGGAACTTTTGGCTCCTTTTGGAGAAGTTTGTCAGTCGGATTCCCAACCAAACATACAACTATATTTTCCGCATTTTTTCGGCCGCCGTGATCGGGGAGAATCCTCGGCTCTTCGGCTTTGACTTCGACAATCCTCTCGGCCACATCGCGGAGCTCAAGGAAAACTGAGGACAAGTAAACTCTGCTAGTCGTTTTCGGGCCAGATTCGATTTAATCTGGCCTCCCGCCGGCATTCTCATAGCACCCTCCGTGAAGTCAAGGCCCGGGTATTTTTCTGCCCTGATTTGATGCGTCTTGGACAATCTTTCTAGACACAAGAGTCTTGGCTATTTCGACAAGGGGTTGCAGAAACACGATGTCCAAAGACGCCCCTTGAATGCCGCCTGTAAATAAATCCTGGCTCGGCATGTCACAAGCATGGGCATTCTAGTTGAAAAAACGATTTCGTAACTACAAATAAATTAACAAGATAGATCGTTCTTATCGCCATCTAAAAGTGTTGACTCGAGCTAGCCGGATTGATATGATAATCAACATAAGGGGAATCGTGAGGCGAGGCCAGAAGAAATGAAGTGCCCACGTTGTCAATTGGAAAATTCGGGCGACAGCACATACTGCGGCCGTTGCGGCAGCCGGCTAGCCGGTTCTTTTGAGGAACCTCAAACTGTAGCCACACGGGCTTATGTTCCGCTCCAGTTGGAACTCGAAGTTGGGACGATGTTTGCGGGGCGCTACCAGGTTCTTGAGGAACTCGGCCGCGGGGGAATGGGGAAAGTCTACAAAGTTGTGGATAGGGAAGTCAATGAGAAAATCGCCATCAAGATCTTGAAACCGGAAATATCTCTTGATGAAAAAATAATTGAGCGGTTCCGGAACGAATTAAAGCTGGCCCGAAAGATTTCCCATCCGAACGTTTGTCGGATGTATGACTTGAGCAAGGAAAAAGGCATGTATTTCATCACGATGGAATACATCTCCGGCGAAGACCTGAAGAGCACGGTCTTGAGGGTCGGGCAGCTCAGCGTTGGGAAAACTCTCGCCATAGCCCGTCAAATCTGCAAAGGTCTAGCCGAGGCCCATAAGATGGGCATCGTGCACCGGGACCTCAAACCGCATAACATCATCATCGACAGAGAAGGGGACGTCCACATCCTGGATTTCGGGATTGCCCGCTCCATGAAGACGCAGGGGATCACCGGAAGCGGGGTCACGATCGGGACCCCCGAGTATATGTCACCCGAACAAGCGGTGGGCGAAGAGGCGGATGAGCGTTCGGATATCTACTCTCTAGGCGTCATCATGTTCGAACTCCTTACGGGAATCGTGCCCTTCAAGGCTAATACGGCTGCCGGAGTGGCTCTTAAGCAAAGAATAGAGACTCCTCCGAGCCCGAAATCGTTCAATCAGCAAATTCCCGATGACGTCAATCGGATGGTTCTCCGTTGCCTGGAAAAGGGAAGGGATAAGCGCTATCAGAAAGTCGTGGACGTACTCGACGAGATCTCGCGAGCCCTGAAGGGATACCCGACGACCGATAAGATTCTCCCGGGGAAGCCGATGACGACCCCTGGAGTGAAGGGGGGTTCTCGGACTCGGCCTCGAGTGATCGCGTTGGCCGCTGTGCTCGCGGTAATTGCGTGTGTCGCAGGCTATCTGGTATTTCGTAAGCCTATGCCTCCTCTACCTGCTGGCTATGGCCTCCTTATAATCGATTCCCGTCCCCCGGGGGCCAGTGTTTACTTGAACAATGATGCCAAAGGGATAACCCCTCTGAAGGCGGCATTCCCTGCGGACTCCTATAAGCTTAAAATCGCCCTTAACGATTACCGGGAAATTGCGGAAGACGTGCAAGTCAATGAAGGGAAGACATTAGCCCGTAAGTATCCCCTTGACCGCCTCATCGCCCAGCCTCCTGAATTCGGTGGCATCGATATCAGCTCATCCCCGCCAGGGGCCAGCGTTTATCTGAACGGCGAACCCAAGGGGAATACACCTACGGGAAAAATCAATGTCCGGCCGGGTCCCTATCGCTTGAAGATCACCCTCGCCGATCACAAAGACGTGTTTGATGACATTCAAGTTGATAAAGACATGACGTCGTCCAAGCAGTATGCTCTGGAAAGGATGGGCACGACTCTAGCGGTTGCCTATTCCGTCCTAGTCACCAGCGAACCGTCGGAAGCAAATATTTTTTTTAACAACAAATACCAAACCAAAACCCCGGCCACGATCACTCTGCCTGAAGGCTCCGGGGTTCTCGAGATTAAAAAGACGAACTATATCACGGAGAGAGAATCCATCGCGTTGAAACCGGGTACGAATCCGGAGATCCATAAAATACTCAAACCCTCGAGTGTCAGAATATCCGTCCAAACAGTCCCCCCGGACGCCAGAGTCACTTTGGATGATATCGAGCTGGGCAATTCTCCAACCATAGAGCGCTTTGTCCCGACGAAGCAGTATACTCTGAATATTCAGAAGCCAGGTTACGAACCGTACAATAAGCAGATCAGCCTCTCGAAGGACTCCAGTCCGACAATTACTCTTAGTCCTCTAGAGACGGTACCGGTCCATCCCTCGAGTGTCAGAATATCCGTCCAAACAGTCCCCCCGGACGCCAAAGTCACTTTGGATGATATCGAGCTGGGCAATTCTCCAACCATAGAGCGCTTTGTCCCGCCGAAGCAGTATACTCTGAATATTCAGAAGCCAGGTTACGAACCGTACACTAAGCAGATCAGCCTCTCGGAGGACTCCAGTCCGACAATTACTCTTAGTCCTTTAGAGACGGTACGGGTCCATTTTATCGCGACTGTTGTGGCGGAATTGATCTTGAATGGAGTTCCCTTTGAAAAGAAATTGGCGCCGGGCTGGACAGAAACTATTCCGAGGGGGGAGTATAAAGTCGAATTTCATTCTTTGAATCCGGAGAAGAGGTTTTCAAGGACAGTCGTGTTCGAACGAGGAAGATCCTACCGGGTTCACGGAAATATCCTCACAGAACAAATCAACTTCATCGATACGACAGATGAGAAAAAGAAATAGCCCCCCTTTTGGCAAAGACCGGATATCGGGCCCCTAACAAAATACCCCAGAATCGGAGATCACAGTGACAAGAGCCGCGAAAGGCCGAATCATCCTGCTGATCATTCTGTTCAGCGCGCTGCCTTCGACACTCCCGGGGGCCCTCAGCCAGAAGGAAGAGCCCGAGCGGACAAAATTCTCATCGCTGCAAAAATCGTTGATCATTCCAGGCTGGGGTCAGCTCGACGAAAAGAGGTATTTAGAAGGGAGTTTTTTTCTTTCTTTAGAAATTTGTTGCCTTTATGAAGTTTTCAAGAACAACCGAAGGGGGAACAGCAATTATCATTTGTATAAAACTGCCGGGAGCAATGACGAGGCTATCCGGTTTCGGGCCTTAACTGAGCGCTATGATAAAAGGCGGAATATCTTCATGCTTGTGGCGGCAGGGGTTTGGGCTGTTAATCTCGTTGATATCTATGTTATAGTCAAAACAAAGGGGAAAGAAAAAAGCGGACTGGATATCAAGGCCAATGTCTCACAGGAAAAGGGCTTGTCAATTTACTGTCGCTTTAGCTTTTAGCTGCCTATCCTCTTTTGCATGTAAAGACCGGATATTCGATAATCCGTTCGATCCGTCGGCCGTCGAAATCCAGTTCGAGGTCGTCGGCGTCATCCAAACGCCGGCCTTGATGCCGCTCGGACTCGCATGGGACGGGAGCACGATATGGAACGTCGACGGCGCGTCCAACACGCTCTACAGCCTGAACCAAATGAACGGGAGCGTTGTCAATTCCTTGTCTTCGCCGCTGCCGACGACGACCGGAATCGCTTATGACGGTCTTGATCTTTGGATATGCGGAGCCACATCCGTAAATATTTATAAAATCAATCTGTTGACGGGAGAAATCCAAAAGAGGCTGAATCTTCAACGGGGCGTTTTCATGGCGATCGCGTTCGGGGACGGATCTCTCTGGCTGGGAGACACGTCATCCAACACGATTCTCAGAGTAAACCCGGAGACCGGCGAAATTCTGTCCTCCTTCGCGAACCCGGGAGTGGAAATCGACGGGCTAACCCACGACGGCATGTCCCTTTGGATCTCAGACGCGCAGTTGCTGACAGTTTATCAGGTGACCCCCGATGGGACCGTGCTGAGGAGTTTCCTTTCCCCGGGGCAATTTCCCCGCGGCCTCGCCTGGGACGGCCCCTTCCTGTGGAATGCCGACGGGACTCAAAAAATCTACCAGCTGCGGTTATCGACGTGAAATCGGCGGATGGCGTTCTCCTAAGACTTTTCTTTTCACTTACTCTTCTGTCCACAGCCGTATTTGCCGAAAAGCCCCTGTTAAGTTTGAAGGGAAGCTACTTTGCCTATAGCTATGACCTGAACCAACTTTACGGAGAAAACGTTGAATTTGAATTTCTCGGATATCGAGTTTCCGGCCGATACATGATCATCAACATCGTCAGCAAATCATTCTGCGTCTATGGTCAGGTTGTCTTGGCTGGCGATATGGAGCGAACCGCGGGAGACGAATTCTGGTTTTTCCCCGAGGAATCGACGGGCGTTCTTCTGACTTATGACGCTTCGATTCTGGCCAAAAGTTTCGGGAAGGCAGGGGAAACGACGCCTTCCGCGTTGGTCAGAGACATTCATGACGTTTCTCTGCCGAAGATTCAAAAATCCATGTTCTACTTAACCGCCAAAGCCATCGAAATCACGAACTCCTTTGAAGTCTACGGATATCAAGTTAGGTTGTTCGTGGAAGGGATCGAATCGGTGGGCTTCAGGAAAATCAATCTCACGTCGGGATTGAGCCGGAGATTCGCGGGAATTACGGTGGACAAGATCTGGTTCAATCGAACTCAGGGTCTTATCACGAGCTTGAGTCATTCCTATGATAAAGAGAACAGGTTCAACACCCACTCCCGGGTTTATTACGAGGAGCACACTCTGCTTAAGAATTACGCCGGTCTCAAACGGCAACTTGATATCATGACGACACTGAGCACGAACTTCGAAAATAACCTGAATCTCGCCGTGAACGGGAACTACAATTCTAGCAACTTGTGGAATATGAATACCATACTAAGCAAGAAATGGAACGAAAGGTCCAGCACACGCATCGATCTGACGTATAACAAGCCGGTTCAATACAAGGGCGAAGCCTGGCTCGGCTTGCAGACAAGCTACGCTATGAAAAAAATGGGCGAAATTGCGGTCGGCCTACGATATGGAAGCGGTGATCAGCTGCTCGGCAGCATTTCCTATTCCAACACGTTCCTCAAGCGAGTCAATGTCCTTATGACCTCTTCTTACTCAAAGCTGAGCATCGTCGGAAGCCGCGAATCGGCCAAGATCTGGTCAAGCAATATCAGCGCTTCATTCACTTCAAGGATCTTTAACCTGTCGACGGACTATTTTTTAAACCGTGATCTGCTCGGCCATCAAAAGCTGTCCCAGCCCCGGCTGACCTTGTCGTTCAATCAAATCGATTTTTATGAAGGCCTGATGACATTTAGGCTGATGAACATTTCTATCATGAACGAAAGCCTGTCGTCCGGCTCGCGGCAAAGGAGCTTCAGCAATAACCTGACCTTTAACCTCGGGGTCAAACCTGTTTTCATTCAGAAGACGATGAACTTGAAATTCGGCTTTTCTCTCGAACAGTTCCTGGAAATGAGCAAGCGGAATTTCACGTCGGGAGGGGTCATCGTCAATGCCGTCAAAGAATTCGGTAAGGAAGTGACCCTGGAGGGATTCTACAGTGTCCAGTCTAGACGGAAAACGCAGGGGTGGTTCATCGAGGGAACGACAAGTCAAGACCTGAGTTTGGTTTTTCGGGTCAGCAAGACGACCGGATTGTCGGGTTGGATGTCATTGTCTTATGACCCCAAAAGGAATGAATGGAGAACGTCTTTTGCCGAGTTGTCACTGAGGTTTTCACAGGCTTGGCGATTCCACACCTTGGCCTGCTATGACTTCTTATTTAAAAGAATTAACAATGTCGATGTGTTTCTGGTCAGGGAAGCGGGCCGTTTTCAGTTGAGGTTCGTATGGCGAAGTCTCTCCAAACAATTTGTCATCGAACTGACTCCGAAATGAGCATCAGACTTTCTTTTCTTACGATCGGATGGTTGATAGCTAATTGCTGCTCATGCATGTCCTTCAAGATCGTGTCCTCGGCGCCGGGAGAACATATCCTCGAGAAAATAGAATTCTGCCCCAATGTGGAGGAAGACCAAGATGTCTTGAGGCCCGCCGAGCCGAGGGATGAATTTGACAAAGACGATAGTCAAATATGTTGTTTGATAAAAGTGCGGGTCGTTTCTAAATCGCTAACGCTCCGCTGGAAATGGTATTCCCCTGAGAAGAAGCTATGGAAAGATACGGGAGAAGTTCTGGTCGATTCCGGGAATAAATCTATCGATGTTGTCTCGGCCTATGATCGGATAAATAGGGAAATGGATGAATTGGCCCAAGGGGTATGGACCGTAGCCGTTTTTATTAATGGGCATTTGGCCGGGCGCCGCATATTCAAGGTTAGTTAAATACCGGCCTTATGTCGTACAGCCGTAAATCTGCGGACGTAAGTCCGTAGATGAAGAGGGTTCCTAAGTCTTCGATCAGACATGATAAAATCAGGACATGGAGATAAGGAAGCAAACCCACTATACCATGGGCTCTCTTGCTTACTGTGGGTTGTTGAATAGTCGGGTGGGCTGGGGCAGAAGCGGCCTCGATTTCAGACCCATTCCTATTGCCCACACAAAACGGAAAAAAATATGCGGGCTATGAAACCAAGCTCTTTCTCTTTTTTAATAACGCGGCGTGATCGTGATTTTGACCTCGGCCGCGTGGCTGTCGAACAGGACGACGGGAGCCCCCTGCCCGGAAGACGGCTGGTAGCGCTTCCATTCCCAGCGGAAGGTGCGCTCGGCAGGACCGGTCCGGATCGTCTTCTCTTCGAAGACGATCTCGTTCGATCCCCTGGCGATGGAGGCATCGTACCCGGAGGGAGAAAGACTGCCCTCCTCCTCTTTCGAGGCCGGGAGGATGAGGTCGAACTTTTCGTCGGCGCCGCTCCGCGGCACAGGGAAGCCGTCGACGATGAAGTTGAATCGGAGGATGCCGTTTTCGTTGAGAACGTAGTTCATCCGGAGGACGGGCCTGTCGTCGAAGTCCTTTTCGGTCAGGACCTTCTGACCGCCCCCGTAAGAAACCTTCTCCCGGGCCTCCCAACACAGGATCTCCGATCCGGAGTGATAGAGGAGGTAGTCGGAGTCGTCCTTTTCCATGCTCCCCGACCAAGCCGCCTCGTAGAGAAACTCGCCCGCGTAGGCGGCGTCCGCCTCCCGGACGGAGTAATGGCCCTTCACGGTCAGGCGGAGTTCGACTTCCCACCACCGCGGGGGCCCAAGGGAAGATGGGTTTGAGGTACTAAAAGCCGGGAACAGAAAAAAAACAGCCGGGATCATCCGGAACAGGGCCAGGGTCGTTCTGTTCATGATGTCACTTACCTCCCTCATATTATCCCACATCGAACGGACTTGACAAGCCGGAGCCGTTTTGCTATCTTATCTAAACTTTATGGTTTATAACATAAACTGATAAGTTTAAAGAGGAAACTGGAAAGTTTATCATGAAAACCATCAATCTGCGGAAGGAGCGCGAGCGGCAGCGCCGCGAGGAATACAAGGAGACGATCCTCCACGCGGCCGAGTCCACCATCGTCCGGAAGGGATACCGCGCGACGACCATGGATGACATCGCCCGGGAGGCCCAGTTCTCCAAGGCCACCCTCTACAATTACTTCAGGAAAAAAGGGGACCTGACCTACGAGATCATGCTCCACTACTTCGACGACATGAAGAGAAGCCTCACCGCCGTCCAGGCCCTCGATCTGGACCCTGTGGAAAAGCTCAAGAGGACCGTCCTCACGATCCTCGAGGTCTACGACGAAAGGGAGAATCTCTCGCGGGCCATCATGATGGACGACTCCGAGCACGGCATCATGAAGGCGTTCGTCGCGGAACAGAAAGGGACATCGTCCCCGGTCGAAAAGAAGTTCATCAGGACGATGAAAGTGAAACGCCGGGAGATCCTGGAGATCGGCTGCGCCATCGTCAGGGACGGCATCCGCTGCGGGGCGTTCCGGGAAGTGGACGTACCTTCGGCCGTGAACTTCCTCAACGCCGTGCTCCAGGGCGTCCTCCACCTCAGGGCCTGGATGGACCCGAAGCCTGGGGCCCGGGAAGAGGCGGAGATGATCTTCGGCTTTTTATTGCGGGGGATCGAAAAAGAGCATGCCCCCTTAAAAGGAGATTCGCAATGAGGAGATTCATAACGTTCGGCCTGATCGTCGGCTTGGGCGTCGCCCTTGCGGCGCCCGGGTTTTCCCAGGAGAAGCTCGTCCTCACTCTCGACGACTGCTTGAACCTGGCCCTGACCCAAAATCCTTACTTCCTGGCCACCCGGGAAAAGGAGGCCGCCGCCCGGGCCCAGGTCCGGCAGGCGGCGTCGCGCTTTTTTCCGTCGTTGAACGGCCAGGGGAGCGACATCCTGGACAAGAAAGTGTTCACCCTGGAGTTCCCCTCCATGATCCCGGGCGAACCGCCGCAGAAGGTCAAGGTCGATTTCACCAAGACCTATCAGTTCACGCTGGCCTTCTCCATGCCCATTTTCGCGGGAGGGAGCCTCATCTCCGGCTTTCGGCAGGCGAACTATAACCTCGAAGCGACGAAGGAGGTCATCCGCCAGTCCCGGCAGGAGACGGTCTTCAGCGTCAAGCAGGCCTTCTATGGCTATCTCCTGGCTGCCAAGTTCGCCGAGGTCTCCGACGAGGCGGTGACGCTGGCGGAAAAACATTACAAGAACGTCAAGAACCTCTACGAGGTCGGCATGGCCTCCAAGTTCGACCTCCTGAGGTCCGAGGTCCAAGTCGCCAACCTGAAGCCCCAGCTCATCCGGGCCAGGAACAGCTTGAGTGTCGCCGGGCTGGGGCTTAAGACCCTGCTCGGGCTCAACCTCGCCCTGGCCGTTGAAATCAAGGGAGAGCTGAGCTACACCCCCCTCGAAACGGACGTCCATGAGGCCGTCCGCCGGGCCCTCCTCCAAAGGCCCGAGCTCAATCAGCTCATGTTCCAGCGCCGGATGGCCGCGGAAATGGTGAAGATCGCCAGGGCGGCCGGGCTTCCGTCGGTGGCCATCGGCGGCGCCTTCAACTTCTGGACGAACCGGTTCAATTTCCGGAACAAGAACTGGGAAAACTACTACACCGTGAGCCTGAACCTGACGGTCCCCATCTTCAACGGCTTTGCCATTGATGCCCAGGTCAGCCAGTCCAAGGCCCTCCTGAAGGAGCTGGAGTGGATCCAGAAGGGACTGTCGGAGGCGATCAGGTTCGAGGTCGAACAGGCCGTCCTGAACTATCAACAGGCGAAGGAATCCCTGGCCTCGCAGGAGAAGAACGTCGAGCAAGCCCAGGAGGCCATGAGGATCGCCGAGTTGAATTATTCCGAAGGCCTGGCGACGAACCTGGACGTCTCTACGGCCCAGGTGGCGCTGAGCCAGGCGAAGACGAATCTATCCCAAGCGCTTTACGACTGCGTGATCTCGCTGGCCCAGCTTGAAAAGGCCGTCGGGGACGGCACGGAAGATAAACAGCCGAATTAACGGAGGAACGATATGAAACGCATCATCAATGTTAAGGTTCTGGCCGCACTGGTCATGGTCATAACTCTGGTCTCCTGCAAGGCCCCTAAGAAGGCCGCGCAGGCCGGCGGGCAGGAAGCCCAGGAAGCCCAGGAAGCCACGAGCGTCAAGGCCTTTCGGGTCGTCCGGGAGAGGATCTCGGCCAAGGTGTCCTACACCGGGACCCTGGAGGCCGTCAAGAAGATCGCCATCACTCCCGACATCGGCGGCAAGATCGCCAGGATCAATGTCCGCGAGGGCGATCGCGTCGGGAAGGGGCAGGTCCTGGCCGAGATCGACACCGAGGCCACCCGGCTCCAGCTGAAGCAGGCCGAAGCCGGGCTGGCCGTGGCCCGGGCCGGCTTTAACGACGCCAAGAAGAACAAGGAACGGATGGACCGTTTGATCAAGGAAAACGCGGTGTCCGAGCAGCAGTATGAGCAGGTCCGGCTGGCCTATGACGCGGCGGACGCCCAACTCCAGCAGGCCCAGGCCGCCCTGAACATGGTCGCGCATGCCCTGGATGTTTCCATCATGAAGGCGCCCTGGAGCGGCATCATCGCCTCCAAGAACGCCGAGGTCGGGGACGTGATCAACCCCATGATGGGTGGTTTCTCCGCGGCCACGGGCGTTCTCACCCTGATGGATTTCGCGAAGGTCAAGGTCGTGGTGGACATCTCCGGAAACGATATCTCCCGCATCCGGAAGGGCCAGCCGGTCCTCCTGAAGACCCCTTCTTTCCCGGGGCGGGAGTTCAAGGGTGAGGTGACCATTGCCAACCTGACCGCCGACCCCTCCACCAAGAAGTTCCTCGTCGAGGCCGTTTTCGACAACCCCGGGCTGGAATTGCGGCCCGGCACGTTCTGCGAGGTGACGTTCGAGGTCAACAGCCATGAGTCGGCCCTGGTCGTCCCCCAGCGGGCCGTTCTGGAAAACGCCCATGTCATCGTCGTCGAGAGCGGCAAAGCCGTGAAACGCGACGTGACCCTCGGGATCCAGAACACGATGATGGTTGAAGTCCTGAGCGGAATCGCCGAGGGCGAGATCGTCGTCGTCGAAGGCAATTTCGGGCTCGAGGCGGGCTCGTCCGTCCAGATCGCGGAAGAGGTCAAATCATGAAACTCCCCGAATTTTCGGTCAATAAGCGCGTCACGACGGCCATGATGGCCATGATCCTGGTCGTCGTCGGCCTCATTTCCCTGTCCAAGCTGGGCCTGGATTTCTTCCCGGACATCGATTTTCCAACGGTGTCCGTCATCACGACCTACAGCGGCGCTTCTTCGGAGGACATCGAAACGACCATCACCAAGCCCTTGGAGCAGATCGTCAGCTCGGTCAGCCGCATTAAGAAGGTGACGTCGCAGACCTCGGAAGGGGTCTCGGCCATAAGCGCCGAATTCGAATGGGGGACGAACCTCGATTTCGCCGCCCAGGACCTGCGGGACCAGATCGGCATGTACAAGAACTATCTCCCGCCAGACGCCTCCGAGCCCCTGGTCGTCAAGTTCAACTTCAGCCAGTTCCCGGTCATCTTCTGGGGGATCACCTCCGACAGACCGGTCTTCCAGCTCAAGAAACTCATCGAAGACGAAGTGGCCCCTCGCCTGGAAAGGATCGACGGCGTCGCCTCGGCCCAGGTCTTCGCCACCGACGTCCGCGAGGTCCACGTGGACGTGGACAAAAGGGCCCTGGAGTCCCGCAACCTGACGCTCGACCGCGTCGTTCTGGCCCTCCAGGCCCAGAACGCCAACACGCCGGCCGGGAACCTCGTCGAGCGCTACACGGACCGCCTGGTCCGGACCCTCGGCCAGTTCGAGTCGCTCGCCGACATCCGGCGCACAGTCGTCGGATCGGGTCCGAAAGGTGAGCCCATCTATATCGCCGACGTCGCGGAGGTCAAGGACACGATCAAGGAAGTGCGCTACGAGGCCCGCATCCAAGGCGAAAAAGGCGTCTTCCTGATCCTCATCAAGCAATCCGGGGCCAATACCGCCCTCGTCGGGGATGCTGTCCACAAGGAGATGGGCAGGGTCCTGGCGTCCCTCCCGGCCGATATCAAGTTCCACCAGGTCATGGACCAGTCGGAGATGGTCAAGGACGTCACGAAGCGGACCACCGGCAACGCCTGGCAGGGGGGCCTTCTGGCCATCGTCCTGATCTTCATCTTCCTCCTCAACTGGCGGCCGACGCTGATCATCGCCGTGGCCATCCCGCTGTCCATCATCACGACATTCATCGCTTTTTACGCCGCCGGATACACCCTGAACATGTTGACCCTGGGAGGCCTGGCCCTGGGGGTGGGGATGCTCGTGGATAATGCCATCGTCGTCATCGAGAACACCTTCCGGCACATCGAGGAGGGAATGGACAGCCGATCGGGCTCTGTGGCCGGAGCGTCCGAGGTCGGCATGGCCATCACGGCTTCAACCCTGACGACCATCGTCGTTTTCCTGCCCATGGTCTTCGCTACAGGCATCACGGCCAAACTCACCCGGGGCCTGGCCCTGGCCATCGCCTTCTCGTTGATCTCCTCGCTTTTCGTCGCCCTGACGATCGTGCCGCTTCTCTCCTCCTTCCTCTTCCGGAAAGCGAAGGCCATCCGCCGGGGCCCGGAATTCTCCGGGAAGAGACCCTGGTATCTTTCCTGGCAGGGTTTCGAGAACGCCAAGGCTTTTTATCGGCGCCTGCTCGAGGCGACGCTTCGCCGGCGCCTGCTCTTTCTCCTCTCGGTCATTGGGGCGTTCGTCCTGTCCCTGGTCCTCATCCCCATCCTGGGGACGGAGTTCATGCCGACCATGGACCGGGACATGCTTTTCCTCAAGCTCAGCATGCCCGTGGGGACCTCCCTCGCCGAAACGAACCGCGTCACCCTTCTCGTCGAAAACCAGGCCAAGCAGGATCCGGATATCACCATTATCTCGGCTCAGGTTGGGTCTTCCGCCGAGGTCAACCCCTCGGATTCGGGTTCGACCTCGTCCGCGGCCGGCCCCCATGAGGCCATCTTTTACATAGGCTTGAAGAAAAAAGAGCAGAGGTCCAGGGGCGCGGACCAGATCCTGGAAGTCATCCGGGCGAAACTGCCCAGGATCAAGGACGCCAAGTTCGAGTCCCTCGATATTTCCGCGAGCTTTATGGGGGGGGCCCAGACTCCCATCGACATCAAACTTTTCGGGAAGGACCTCGGCGTGCTCAAGCGGACCGCTACGATCATCGTGGACCGGATCAAGGGCATCGAGGGCGTGAGGGACGCGACCCATTCCCTGGCCGCGGCCAAGCCCGAATATCATATCCGCATCGACCGCGAAAGGGCCGCCCAGCTGGGACTCATGATCGGCCAGGTCGGTGCGACCGTCCAGGCGGCGACCCTGGGCAAGGTGGCGACGCGTTACCGGGATGCTGATGAAGAGATCGATGTCCGTGTCAGGTTCAAGACGCCCTATCGGGATAACATTGCGGAGGTCGGGAACATCCCTCTGTTCACGGCCCTCAACAAGACGGTCTACCTGGACCAGATCGCCACGATCGAAAAGGGCAGCGGGCCGATGCAGATCAGCCGCGAAAACCAGTCCCGGCGCGTTTCCATCTCCGGGAATATCGTCGGCAGGGACCTGGGAAGTGTCGTGAGGGACATCAAGAAGAGATTGGACGGCCTGGAAAAAGAGCTTCCCCCGGGCTATTTCGTCGAGTATGGCGGGGCTTACGAACAGATGATCGAGGCTTTCAAGGTCCTCTTCGCGGCCATGGCTCTGGCCACGCTTCTCATCTACATGGTCATGGCCTCGCAGTTCGAATCCCTCCTCCACCCGTTCATCATCATGTTCACGATCCCCCTCGGGTTCATCGGCGTCGTCATCGGGCTGATGGTCGCGGGGAGGCCGGTCAACCTGCCCGTCATGGTCGGCTTCATCCTTCTGGAGGGGATCGCCGTCAACAACGGCATCGTCATGATCGATTACGTCAACCAGCTCGTCCGGGGCGGGATGGCGAAACGCGAAGCCATCCTCCTGGGATGCTCGACGCGCCTCAGGCCCGTCCTGCTGACGGCCTTGACCACCATCCTGGGGATGCTTCCCATGGCCTTGGCCACGTCTTCCGGGGCGGAATTCAGGGCCCCGATGGCCGTCACCGTCCTCGGGGGCCTTGTGGCCACGACGTTCCTGACGCTGTTCGTCATCCCGATCATCTACAGCTTCTTCGAAAAGGTGAGATTCAAGGAAAAGAAAGGCTAGGTCCCGGGGGTCTGGTCCCGCCCGGCTACATCTTGTATTTCAAGAAGGCCCCGACGCTTCCGTAGCGGTCGAGCCGGGTGGTCGCGTCGATCTGTTTGACGGTACATTTGTGCTTCAGGGCCGCCTCGATGGCTTCGTCGATGACGTCCGTGACGGGGTCCGTTTTCCTCCGGCAAACCGGGCAGATCTCATCCTCGAGATAGAGGAACTTGCAGTTGGGGCAGGCACGGCCTTCCTTTGAGTAATTGTGGGTCACGACGAGGGTCTGGACCTCGAACTGGTTGAGCCTCTGCAGGGTCTCTCTCACTCCCGAACAGGCCCTGCCTCCGCGTTCGAGCTCGGCGACGAGCTTCTGGACGACCTCCGAATCCTCGTCCGTCTTCAGCCCGTTCTCGATCTCCTCGGCCTCCTTGAGGACCGCCGCGGCGGAGTCGGCGGGCTTGGCCTTCATCCGGCCCTTGAGGCGGTCCTTGACATAAGCATGGAGGAGCGGCTCAAGGATGGGAAAGGAATCGTCCTCGCAGCCCAGGAACAACGATACGAAATGGTTCTTCT
>Ga0256868_10000608_pt1 | contig 20593 bp, 12 predicted proteins | sample RVTome_13_FD_187341 | JGI IMG/M metagenome (GOLD analysis project Ga0256868, IMG submission 187341) | Soil microbial communities from uranium-contaminated site in the Upper Colorado River Basin, Wyoming, United States - RVT92D227 HiSeq ...
CAAGGGTCCAAGGGGTCAGTCCCACCCCGCAATATGGATTTACGGAAGTGGGATCCCGCAAAGTGGGAGGGTTCTAGTAACATGCTTGGATGTTTTTGACTCGACCCCTCGAATCCTTGCATCCTTGACCCCTGAAGTCCCGCCTTTGGCGGGATAGTTTACTAGGGGCGGATGTGATAAAGACTAACCATGAGGTATGCCCATGCAAATGCTTGAAGGAATCAGGGTAATCGACGTCACGCAGTTCATCGCCGGGTCGCGCTGCGCGCAGCTCTTCGCCGATATGGGGGCGGAGGTCGTGAAGGTGGAGCCCCCGGAAGGCGATACGCTGCGGATTACGTTCAGTCTAACGCCGGGGGCGGAGCGCAACTATTCCGTGCTCAATCGCAACAAATACGGCATTGCCGTTGACATGCGCAAACCGGAAGGCCAGCAGATCATCCTGAGGCTCGCGACCCTATCCGACATCTTCATCCACAATCTGATACCCGGCACTCTCGAGCGGCTGGGCCTGGGTTATGAAGATATCAGATCCCGGAAAGAGGAGATCATTTATGCGGCCATCTCCGGGTTCGGCTCTACCGGCGTGGCGCCTGAGCGGGCCGCCTTCGACATCATCGCCCAGGCAACCGGCGGCCAGTTCTGGAACAGCCAGGAGACATTTCGCATGCCGGACAATTACTGGGGCGATCTTATGACCGGCGCTTACGCCGCTATCGCGATACTGCTTGCCCTCATACACCGCATGAAGACCGGCCGCGGGCAGTACATCGACATCTCCATGCAGGACGTGATGTACTTCAACAACTACCGCGCCTTGATGGACAAGGCGCTCGGACCGGTGATGGCCGATATCGAGAAGCAATTAGGCAGAAGACCGAGGGATGTTATGCACTCCGCGGACCGGATGCCCTTCTACGGCTTCTTTAAAACAAAGGACGGCAAGGTAGCCATCGTCTCCACCACCGCACGGCAGTGGAAAGACCTGACGGAGATCATCGGACACCCGGAGATGGCCACTGACCCCAAATTCAGCAATCTCATCGTACAGGTCCAGAATCATGAGGAGGCGGTGCGCCTGATCGAGGAGTGGACGAAGGCGCGCACCGCGCAGGAGATAATTGCCGTCCTGGAAGGTAAAAAGATACCCTGCGGCATCGCCTACACCCTCGAGGAGGTCAACAACGATGAGAACTTAAAACAGCGCGGGATGTTCCAGCAGGTCCATCATGAAAGCTACGGCGATATCGATATCCCCGGGCTTCCCTTCAAGTTCTCTGCAGCTCAAGGCAGCATCCGTATGCCGGCGCCCGGCCTCGGTGAGCACAGCAGGTTGGTCTTGGAGCAGTGGCTCGGGTATACCGCTGAAGAGGTGCAGGAGCTGTATAAGAAGAAAATCATAATATGAAAATTGCTGAGAAAATCAAACCTATAAATGTCCTCTCCCTGAAGACTGTGTCCAATTCAAATATTTCCTCGCCCCACATCAGTCCCCCTCCGCTTTAACGAAAATATGGAGGTGGGGATGCCACATAGTGGCAGGGGAGAGGGCGGGGGTGAGGGGCCCAACTAAAAAGCATTTAAAATATCGGTCTTATTGTAACCCCTCATCTGTGTCGCTATGCGACACCCCATCAATAGAAATATCCGAATGGTAGGGGGCCGCCCCGCGGTATCTCCCGCTTGCGGGACCCCGCATTCTGCCCAAAGGGGCACCTCCGGCTTGTACTGTGTTGTGGAGTGGGGCCGTAGTCCATGATTTATACAAAGCGTCCCGCCCCACTTTGTATAAAAATCTGAATGATGGGATGTCGCAGTGCGACAGCGCGGGACTGCACCTTCTCCCCTTCCTTATAGTAGAAAGGGGAGAAGGAATACTTGGTGCTACACAGTCTGTTCGAGGTCGGGAAAAACCCTGATAGAACAGACGCCGAAGCCGTCCCACTCGCTCACGGGCTTGCTCGAAAAAAGGACAAATCCCCTTTTCTCCCTCTCATCCACAAAGGAGATGGTTACTTCGCCCACGAGCTGGTAGGTCTCGGGGCTCATGACGAATTGCAGGCCGTCAACTTCCTGAACCAGATCGGCGGCGCGAACAGTGTCGACGCTGAGGCCCAAGGACACATCGCAGCACCCGGTGGAGTTGAGATCGATGCGAATCGGTCCCTGGCTGCCCTTTTCAGCAAGAAACGATTTGATGGCCTGACCTGCGCCCGGTTCTAATGTGATCACAGGAAGCGCCTTTTCTCCCTCTTTTCCCATCTATCCAGCAATCGAAATAATGCCGTTTAGCTCCCTGAACAGTTTTTATATTAACAGTATACTGTACGGATATGCCTCCGGCAAGAGCATGCCCTTGTTGCCAAGGCCCTTCCTATCTCCCTTTTATGGAGAGTCGCCGCTCACTACGCGCCTGCCGTCATAGACCGGGCGGATCGTGCCTTTCTGGCGGATGTAGTTGATGAGGATTCCCAGGCGTTGCTTCCCTGTATCCTGGAACCTCACCCGCACCCCTCTGAAAGCCCTGCCTGCGAAATAGGAATTCGTCGCCCCGGTATACCGGCGACTATCCTGCAGCGGCTCCCCATTGACAAGGGCCTCGATAAGCTCCCCGTTCTCCAGGCGATAGCGCACACCCGAGACAGCCGGAGCGTACCGCGACAGGAGCTTTTTGAGTTGGAGGCCGGTGATCTCGAAGGTAACGACAGTGTTCGCGAAGGGATCGAGGGCGACGAGGTCCCCACGGGTGATCTTGCCCTTGAGCAACGGCGAACGGACCCCCCCGAGATTCTCGAGCTCGATCTCAGTCTTGAAGGTCTCACGCACCGCATCAGCCACGAGGTTATACTCTGCCCAATCGTCGCAGCGGCTACGGAAGTCGTCGGCAGCCTCGCCTATGACCTCAGCGTAGCGCGGGGCGATCTGTTTCCAGTATTGATCGACCACCGCCGCCACCCCGGCATCGGGTTCTAGAGCGGCAGTGATGGGGATGAGGCGCGCGCGATATCGGTCGATATGCCATGCGCCGGCGGGGTCCTTCTTGAAAAGGATGTCGCACCTGCCCAGCTCTCCTCCCCACTGATAGGCCTGTACGATGATGGTGCCGTTGACCTTATCCGCCGAGAGGTCGCCGGTGCGCGGGATAAACTCCCCCGAAGGCAGGCGCGAGTGGGAATGCCCTCCCACGATGACGTCGATGCCCGGGACCATGGAGGCGAGCTGCTTATCCATCTCCTCGCCGCAGTGCGAGATGAGCACAACGATGTCCGCCTTTTCCGAACGAAGTTCGGCCACGACCTTCCTGGCCGTTCGTACGGGACCGGCGATGCTCACCCCCTCCTTGGCAGCGGGGTAGGACCTCGCCTCGATTGTGACGAGGCCGAAGATCCCCACACGGATAGGGCCCGCCTGCTCGACCCGGTATAACTGCGCCAGCGGCTCCTTGGTGGCCTTGAGCAGGGCGTTGGCGCAGAGGATGGGATAGCGGGCCAGGCCGATGAGCTTGCGCGTCTCGGCCAGGGAATAAATGAACTCGTGGTTCCCCAGGGTAGCAAGGTCGTAGCCCGCGGCATTCATGGCTGCCACATCCGCCTCCCCACGGTACTCTATGGAGAAAAGGGTCCCGTCTGAGAAGTCCCCGGCATCCACCAGCCATACCGGTATGCCCTTGGCCTGCAGCTCGCTGCGGATCTGTTTGACCAGCGTGGCACGCCGGGCAATACCGCCGATGTTTGTGCCACCCGGCAGCCCTGGCAGGGCCGTCGCAGGCGAGCAGGGATCGATCGCAGTGGGATAGCTGAAGGGGAGGAGGTGACTATGGGTGTCGTTGGTGTGCAAGATGGTCAGCGCAGCTGCCGGGCAGAGGCCGGGTATGAGGCTGACGAAGAGAAGTACCGAGAAGAAAAAGATGGCGCTTGCCCTGGTGAGCGCGCGCAGGGATCGCTTCAAGCAGTCACCTCTGAGAAGGTTATTGGGTCAGGCCTCGTCATGTCTGGGAGGCCCTTCTTTTATTCTCCCGAGGGAACCGAGGCGCCCCGCACCTCAAACCGGACGGTATCGATGATACGGCCCCTTGCGTCGACGAGGCTCAGGGTATAGGACCCTGTCTGCGGGGCCCACGGATAATCCTTTCCTCCCTCCATAATTGCATGGTCGTTTAAGACCCATTGCAGGCGGCCTGCCCTGGGCTGGGAGACGAAGAAGATCCTTTGCAGCTCGGGTGGTATATCGGGGTCCAGGGCGATGACGGTCCCTGAAGGAGGATAGACGATCCGCTGGTTGAATTGGCCTACTTCCTGATCCTCTGCGTTTGGCTCTGTCCCTTGCATGAACCACTCCGCCCTGGCGGGTTCTACGCCCTCGGGAAATCTGATCTCTTGTTTGACCAGGGACTGCGGAGGCCGCATCTCCGGGCTGTTCTCCGCAGAATGGAGCCGGTTCATGATCTCGATCCAGACCGGAGCCGCCCCGCTGATACCGCTCACATTCCACATCGGTTCCCCGGAAAAGTTCCCCACCCAGACCCCGATGGTATATCTCTTTGAATATCCCACGCACCAGTTGTCCCGCATATCCTTGCTGGTACCGGTCTTTACCGCCGTCCAGAAACGGGTGGACAAGGGATTCTCCAGCCCAAAGGTGGCGCTCCTCGCCCCCCGGTCAGAGAGGATATCCGAGACGAGGAACGTGGCTTCGCCAGAAAAGACCTTTTGAGGCCGTGCGATCGCCGACCTCCCCGGGGTCAGGCGCAGCTCGCTCCACTGCCCACTATTGGCAAGACACCGATAGACATTGGTCAGCTCCCAGAGGCTCACATCGATCGAGCCGAGGGCAAGGGAGGGGCCGTAAAAATCGCCTTCCTCATTGAGCCCCTTGATCCCCACTGCGCGAAGGGTAGTAAGAAAGGGCTCAAGGCCGATCAGGGAGAGGGTCTTTACCGCCGGGACATTCAAGGATGAGGCAAGGGCGGTCCTCGAGGTGACGAGGCCCTTGAACTCGGAGTCGTAATCTCGGGGTTGGTAGATACCGGCAAAGACCGCGATATCGAGGGGGGTATCCTCCAGCACGGAGGCGGGGGTCAGGATCTTTTTGTCAAAGGCCAGGGCATAGAGGAAGGGCTTGAGCGTCGAGCCCGCCTGCCTCTTGGCCTGAACGCCGTCCACAAACCTGCCGTGGGCGGGGTCGCCGCTTAAGCTCACATAGGCCAGGACCTCCCCGCTCCTGTTCTCTATGACGAGCACCGCCCCGTCGGTGACATTCTGTGATCGCAAGGTAATAAGGTGGTGCCGTAAACGATCGAGGGCAAGGCGTTGCATCCGCATGTCCAACGTACAAGAAACCGCTTGTCCTTGGTGGACTTTTTTTACCAGGAGCCGGGCAACGTGCGGGGCGAGGTCTTCGCGTGATTGCAGGTTCGCGCCGCCCCAGAGGGTCCGGCTCGCCGCGGCATCGATTTCATCCTCCTTGACGGTCCAGACGAGCGCCTGGCTGAGGAGCAGGGCCCTCTTGGATGTCTCGGCTGAGCCGGCATTGGGAGAGCGAACCAGCGACGCGAGGACAAGGGATTCCGCTTGATCGAGGCCGTGAGGGTCCTTACCGAATAAGCCCCGCGAGGCGGCGGCAATCCCCTGAAGCTCCCCCCGAAAGGTAATAAGATTGAGGTAGGCCTCCAGGATCTCCTGTTTTGACCACCTTTTTTCCAACGCTCGGGCCTCGATAATCTGCTTCCCCTTTTGCCAGATGCTCCTTCTCCCTTTCTTCTTGGGCTGGAGCTCCTCATTAAGCAGTGCAGCCAGCTGCATCGAGATCGTGCTTGCCCCGCGCAGACTCTCCGAGTTGAGCCCCTTGATCAGGGCCGCTCCCATAGACCTATAGTCCACCCCTCCATGGTCATAGAATCGTTTATCCTCCGCCTGAATCACGGCATTGACCAGGGCAGGAGAGATATTCGCGAGCGAGGTCCAGTCGAGCCTCCTCTGAAGCGGGTCTGTCCGCAATTCATAGAGTGGCGCCCCATGGCGGTCCAGGAGGATGGAATCAGATTTGCAATAGGTGTCGCGCACCTCATCATAGGCAGGCAGGGCATGGGCGATGCCGCTAAAAGCGAAAAAGCAGATAAATAATAAGAGACAGTTATTTCTCATCTCTGATGCCCTGATAAACTCCCTTCCTCCGCTCGGAGGAAGGGAGTTTTGCCGCTCGCGGGATGCGCGATTATGGTTGAACCTCGATGGTCTTGTTCGGTATCTCTCCGAACATCTCCGGGAAATAGAGGGCCTCTACCCGTGTGGTCGGGAGCTGGAAGCGACCCCCCTGATTCAAGCGCATGGTATATTCGACCTGCCACTTCCCCTTGGGCACATATTCGTAATAGGCCCGGAACGCCTCGAAGGAACGCTCCTCAAAGGTCGGCCAGACCGCCCAGTCCTTGCGCTTCTCCCCCTTGGTAAGGATCTCGGAGTCCCTGGCCAGCCCCTTCCCGAGGATCATTGTCCCGACCGGCACGGGATCGCTCACCACGACCCAGGTCTGGTCCGCCTGGGCCTCGATCTCCAATCGTATGCGGAAGATATCGCCGCGGCTCCACTGCTTGGAATCCCTCTGTTCGACGGCGCTGATCGTCTTCTTGATCTTGTATCCGCTGGACAGCGGTTCTTTCAAGGGTATGGCGGCGAGACTCTGGATAGTCGCCCAGGGGCTCCCCTTGCCCTGGTGGGCAATGCCGAGCTCTGCCTTCTTGCTCGGCCAAGGGAAGAAGGAGACCTTGCCCTTAGGTGTGGCGCTCCAGTCCGCTGCCTGGGTTTGCCCCGCGAGGGTCGCACGGGTCGTGCCTGAAACCGGAACCGCCTCAAAGGCCTTGGCGAATTTCTCCATGGCCAGCATCCCCCAGGCATTGGCAAGGGTCAAATCCCAGCTGCCCCTCTGCTGCCGGGCCAATGCCCCCAAGACGAGCCTCGGCATATCCGCCTTCCATTGCTCTTCAGGGAGCAGGGCGAGGATGAGACGGACGGCATTCACATCAATGGAGACCATCAGCCACCAGAGATAATCTGCCCTTTCCGTGGAAAAGCCCATCCTGGTCCCCTGGAAGTTGAGGCGGGAGCGCAATATCTGCTCCGCCTCCTTGACCCGCTCCTCTTGTTTCGGGATATCTTTTATATTGTGCAGGATATTAAACCAGTCGATGACGGCAGAGGTCGGCCAGAGATTGGGGTCAATGGCGATAGAGCCCAGGAGCCTTGCCTCGGCCTTGCCCTCCCTGGATAAGGCCTCTACGGCCGATAGCTTCTGGATGGAGAGGTCTGCCGTAGGTAAAGGAGAATATCGCGCAATCGAGCCCTCGATGAATTTTCTGAGGCCGGCCTCCATCTCCTCTTTGGTCGCACCCGGTATGCCGTATCCCGCTTCATGGGCGATAGCGATGATATAGGAGGTGAGAATCGGAGACCCGTACAGGCAGGTCGGAAAGTACTTAACCAGGCCGTCCGAGTCGAGATGAGAGGGAAGCTCGGCGATCCATTTTTTCCAGAGGCCTTCATTGCGCAGGGCCACGGCCATGGATATCTTCTGTTCCATACAGGTATAGGGATAGCTCTTCATATAGTCGATGACGCCGCTTAATCCCTCGGAGATCCTCGGCCGCACAGTCACCCTCACCCCTCCACGATTGGCAAGGGCGTCCTGAGGCCGATCAACCGCGAGGCGGTAGTCCTTGGCTATCTGGACAATGGTTGCCTGGAATGTTCTGACAGGGGTCGCAGGAACCACCCGCTGCTGCACCTTGATCCTGTCCCCGGCAGCGGTCCCCTTCTCCCTTACCTCCACTTGCCAGGTCAGTTTTCCCACGCCGACAGGCGCCGCGACATCCCACCCGATCTCCTTTGCCTCCCCCGGCTGCAGGGCGAGGCCCGTCGAAGGCAGAATGTCTGAGAGGCCATCTACCTTTACGGAGACCTCGAGTGCCATCACTCGATTAGTTGTATTGCGGATGGTGAACGCCCCCTTGAATTGATCCCCTTCCCTGACCAGGGGAGGGAGCCCGGAAAGGATCATCAGGTCTTGGGTCGATTGAATCGATGCCGCACCCGTGCCAAAGAGCCCTGAGCCCCCCTGGGCCACGGCCACGATACGGAAGCTGGTGAGGGAGTCATTGAGCGGCACCTCAATCCCTGCCTCCCCATTGGCATCCAGCAAGACCCGTCCCTTCCAGAGCAGGAGGGTATCGAAGAGCTCCCGGGTCGGCTGCCTGCCGCCGCCACCGCCCGGGGGCAATGCCTTTAATCCAAAATGACGTTTTCCGATGACCTGCATCTGGGCCGTCGCGGTGTGCACCTCGTATCCCCTCTGGCCCATCATGGCAGCCAGGATATCCCAGCTCCGGTTGGGCATCAGTTCGAGGAGCCCTTCGTCCACGGCGGCCAGGGCCACCTCGCTCTTGGGGGGCGGATTCTTCCCGTCTGCAGTCTTAACTTTTATGCGGACCTTTGCCCGCTCACGGACCTTATAGACCTTGCGGTCCGGCGAGACATTCACCTTCAGCTCGTGCGCCTTCCATCCGACCTTGATCTCCGCAATCCCCAGTTTATACGCGGGCCTGCCGAGGTCGACCAGGGCCGTCGGCGTGATCCCCGGCGCGCGGCCCCTCACCACGAGGACGGAGACGAAACAATTCGGCGCATACCGCCCTACGATCGGCACTTCGATGACGGGCTGTTTGCCAGTAAGCTGCTTCACCCAGGCCTCCATCACCCCTTCCCTCTCCACAGTGACGAGGGCCGTGGCGCTGCGAAAGGGCATCCTGACCTGAAACACTGCGGTCTCCCCGGGCTCATACCTTTTTTTCTCCGGCAGGAGGTCGATGCGATCGTTGTCCGACACCTCGAACCACCATTCGCTTTTCCCCGCCACCCAGACCTCCTGGTGGGCCACGGTCCTGCGTCCCTCGGCATCCGCGCTCTCTGCCTGAAGCAGGACATTCCCGGACACCGGCGATTGCACCTCACAGATCAGAAGTCCCTTGGCGTCGGTCTTTCCCTCGCAGAGGAGGGCGATCCTTTTGGTCTCCGTCGAGTTCTCATAGGCATAGAACCCTCCGACAAGGCGCTTCCTATGGGTATAGGTCTTGTTCTCAAAGAGGTTGACCTTCACCGGCGCGCCGGCAATGGGCTTCCCCCCAAGATCGAGGACACCCACATAAAATTTAAAGGCCTCTTTGGATACGGCCCATGAATCCGGCTTGATCCCTATCAGGTATTGGGAGGGCCACAGGGGTATCCTGGAGGAGACGGTCTGGATCTCCCCATTGGGGTCCCTGAACTCGAGTTCGGCAAGGATTTCCTTCGGGGTATCGACCTTCGGCAGATGGGGGATCAGCATCCGAGCTGCGCCCGATTGATCCAAGACCACGTCTATACTGGGGATCTTGCCTGCCTTTTTCTCCGCTCTCGGGGCATTCGCTTCTTCCTCCCCTTCCCCTTCCTCCTCATACTCCAGCGGTTCGCCCCGGCGAACGATCCCCTCTTTAACCGGGCCGTTGCCGAAAACAAATGCGTCAAATCCCTCAAAAGGGGTTATTTGTTTCGGCTGGATCTCGCTTCTCAATTTTACCGGGAGGAGACCGGCCCCTCCCCCGGCAAGGTACTGGACGCTTACGTCCAGGGGGACCTCTTTGGCATTGATCAAGGGTTCGGCAGGGGGCTTGATGATCCCCTTGAGCAGCGGGACCCGAAACTCTTCCACCCTGAACTCGCCTGCCCGCCATCGCTGGGATCCTATCGAGAGCAAACCAAAAAAGGCCTTTCGTTTCTCCACATAGGCCACTTCGTAGTTTCCGAGCTTCGCCCCCTGGGGGATCTGCCACTGCGTCTCGGCCACCCCCTCGGCATCCCATACCAAGGGGAATTCGTATTTTTCCTCGCTGCCATAGTGTTCGATCAAGAGGGTATTCGGCAGTCGATCCTTGGGCGGCATGGAGAAGCCCTTCATCGTGTGTTGCCGAAAGAGGTGCTTCATATGGACGGTCTCGCCTGCCCGAAGGAGCTGCCTGTCAAAGACGGTATGGGCGATGGAGGGGTCTTGGTAATAGTCCTGGGGGAGCTGAAACCTCCATGGCTCGATCCCTTGGTCCCAGCTTGAGTGGACAAAGGCCATATCCCCCGCGGTCTGAGCTATGATGAAGACGCCGCTATCGAGCGAGCTGAGCGCCCCCAACTGGGCGTAGTTATCGTAGTCTATCTTGTAGTTACAGTGAGCGAGCTTCCCTTCGATGGGCAACGGTCCTTCTATGCGGGCTATACCGTTGACATTGGTCCGCCCTCGCCAGAGGACCTTCTCCTGACAATCCTTCACCTCGATTGCCGCATCCCTCACCGGCGCCCCCGTATCAAGGGCGGTAACCCATACCAGCGAAGATTCCCTCCCCCATTTGAAGTGGACCGAGAGATTGGTGACCAAAACGGCGGCCGGGACATAGAGGGGCCTCGGCGGAGTCAGGAGCGACGCCCCCAAGATGGCGCTCTCTAGTTCCACGATATAGAGGCCGGGCTCCTTTAACGGGATGCCGACGACCTCAAAGGCACGGGCCCCCGATGGCTTGGGGACCTTAAAATCCCTGATCCCGTTCTCGTTGCTAAAGAGAGACCGCTCCCTGGTGGCTGAGGCCACCCTGCGCAACCACCCCTGGACATTCGCGCCCTGCCCCGGGGCAATGTTCAGGATCTTTCCGGTCACTTTCTCGATGAAACCCTGTCCTTTGCCCACTTTGAGCATGCGCGCCTTTATCTCCGGCTCCAGGTTTCGTAGCGCCACGGGAAGTATGGGATCTGCCTTCAGCTCCAAGAGCCCGAATCGGGCGGCAAACTTTGCCAACGGCGGATACTTGTCGGTGCGAACGGAGAGCGGGAATTTATCCGCGTTACTCAGGGCCCTGCCCGCATCATCCTTAAGCTGGGGCGGCAATTCAATCTTAAAATTCGTGCCCTCGGGGAAAGGACCTGGAAAAGAGACCTGTGTCAAAGGCTGATCCTCTGCCTCTGCACCCATGACGGGCTTCCATACCTTCCCCTGCGTACCCTTCAAGACGATCCTTCGTGCCTGATCCCTGGAAATGGGGGCAGAGAAATTGAGGGTCATGGGCAACAACGGGATACATCCTGCATGAGGATTTTCCCGTTCGCAGTTGAAGGTGACGGTAAAGGGTTCTCTCGTTTGAAACCTGAGGATCTGCCCCTGGCTTGTCGCTACACCGCTCCTGGACATCACCCCTTTGCCCCACACCAGACTGACCTTGGCCTTCGTCGGGAATCGCTGTTTGCACTGGATCAGGATCAGCGGTGTGTGCGCTGCGTCCCGATATCCGAATCGGGCCTTTACTATTTCCTCCCTTTCTTTCCCTTCGATGATCCTGATACCGATATGGTCCTGTATCCCTTCCACCGAGAAAAAGACCTTTTGCAAGACCGACGCATTATCCGCCTCGGCATCCAGCGTCAGGATGAATATCTGTTCTTCGTCGATGCGGCTCCCTTCATAGGGAATGGAGTCTTTGATCGCGGGACCGCCCGTGGAAAAGGAGAATTCCTTCTGTCCCTCAACCTCTTTGCCGGCAAGGCTCTTGAGTCCCGATTTTAAGCGAAAGGTGCACTGCACCCCGGCAGGGAGGTCCCTCTCGAAATCGAAGACCCAGTTCTTGCCATCCGCCCATCTCCCCGTTCCCTTTTCAGGGCAGTCTATGGCAAAGGGTTCGATAAGGCCTCGGGGGTCACCAAAGGGTACTATCTGCTCTGAAAAGCGTACCGTTACCTGACGGACCCCCTTTACCGTGCCTTGCGGAGAGAAGATCTCCACCGCTGGTTTCTCCGCTGCAAAGACGCAGGGGACAACAAAGAAAAAAAAGACGGCGATAAACCCTACGGTCTTGAGTTTCATGGCCCTCCTCCCTGTTGTAGCAAGATAATGTTCATTTCCCGCCTGATGCGCACCAAACAAAAAAGGGGCAGAGATGCCCCCTTGAAACCTTTGCCCTTGATCCTCCCTTACCATCCTCCTGCCTCATCCCGCAAACCCCTTGGCTTCGCATGGCATGGCCGTCTATAGCACCTTAAACTCCCCCACTCCTGCCCCTTAATTTTAGAGTCTAAGGAAGGCAGCCCCACCCCGCAACACAAAATAAGGAATGCGGGGTCCCGCAAGCGGGAGATGTCACAAGGTGACACTGTTAGATAACTCTTTTATAGAAGAAGGGATGTCGTATAACGACATTCCTCCAAAACGGCCCCAGTATACCCCTTCGCCGTAAAAAGTAAATACCATGACCTCACATTCATAAACAGCCCGTTACCTCCACTGATCAATTGATCAATTATCATCCGAAGTATCTTCTCCTGTGCCGCGCGGATCCATCCAGCTTCCAGGCCTGGCATCATCATTCGCCGCAACCTCGTGACAGGTTGCCAATGAGTACATCGTCCGTTTTGTGCTCACGCAAAAATTCCGCTATGAGATCGGCCACCTCTGCCGGCTTCTGTAGTTCCAAGTCATGGATGCCGTCTTCGAAAGATATGACCGTGACATCGGAGAGATGTTTTTTTAAAAACTCCGCATTCGTCTCAGCCATACAAAGATATCCCGATTCTTTGCCGTACAGATAAAGAATTGGCAGCTGGACCCTTTTCACCTCTTCGGTAAAATCTTTCGACGTCTTCATGCTCCGGGAGATGTGGTACCAGGAAAAACGGGAGGCCGTCTTATTATTTTGGGATATGATTCCGAAGACCTCTTTTTTGTCCTCCTCGCTCAGCTCATGCCATGCCGGACCCATGATTAACCTTACACCGACGTGATCGATCAGCCCCGACCTTATCGCGCCGATGGCGGCATCGCTGATTACCGGCCATCGCAAGATGGCCTCCATAGGTCGATACGGTAGCTTCTCATTCTTGAGGCCGTTCCCCTCAATGCAAATGATCTTATGCACGCGGTCCGGATAGCGAGTGGCAATATTGAGGGCAATCCCGCCTCCATAAGAAACCCCTACGATATCCGCCTTGGGAATGTGCAATATATCCATCATCTGCACTATCAGATCCGCCTGAGCCTCGATCGTATAACCGGCTCCGGATCGGGGTTTGTCCGAATCGCCGACGCCGAGGTAATCGATGGCCAGGACGCGATACTGTTTTGAGAGGAAGGGGATTATTCTGTTCCAGTCCCTATACGTGCTGAATGCCCCCGGAATGAGCAATACCGGCTCTCCTTCTCCTTCTTCGACATAATGAATATGGTGACCAGAGACCACGGCAAATTTATCTATCCCGTACTGCGATTTAGAATAAACGAGTTCCCGGTCATTTTTTACCAGATAGCTGCACCCCGCACACAGGAGCATCCAACTTAAAAGCACAAGCGTAGGGATTAATTTCTTTGCTCTTTTATCCATGTCTCACTTTTTTACATCCGGATCACAAAAATATCCTTGCCGGCCATCTCCTCTTCACGCGTTCAATAAGCCAACGAAATCGTTATCGTACGAACGCATGATAGGGACCTCACTACCAGGAGTCAAGCCTGCTGTAAAGGCGGACCTAGCTCTTGAATACCAGATTTATTTTGTCGCTCAACCAGATGCGAGCTTTAGGATGGTCATGGTGTAGAAAATTATAGATGACGCGCGCCATTTCTGGCGTCCGCAAATATCCGTACACACTGTGCGGATTTCGCTTTCCCTCATGTGCATAGTCATTATGGACGACTATATCAATGGCCCTCACGTGCCTCGAGTTCTCTTTATAATCCTCGCTGAGATTATACCGTGACGCCACCTTGTCCTGGGGATCGGTAAAATTGTACCATGCTTCTCTTATGTTTTCTGGCGTCTTAGCGGTGAGATGTTTTTGGGGGTTCCTTCGCTGTTCGGATAGAATCTTGTTCAATACCACCGGCACCCCCAGGGGAGATCCCATCGTTACCAGTGTGTGTATGCGGATATCCGGCACGGACTGCGTCAAGACGTCATACGCGACAATGGATCCCATGGAGTGTGCGATGAGCAAGATATCTTTTCTTCTATATTTTCGCAACACGCGGGCCAGATCGTCGCGTATCGCATCTCGTGCTCGGCATAAGTTATTTTTCCTGTCGCGGCATTGCTTGGAGTAGTAGATGTCGAGATCTTTAAAATAGCGGCGTATAATGAGGTCTGTGACTGCCGCGTAGTCTATAGACAAGTCCTCTTTTAAAATGATCTTATAGAGCTGCCTTTCAAGATAGTCCAGAACCCTTGTGCTTATGGCCGGCTTTTTCTCTCGGACGGCGCTCGCGGGAATGTAGGGGGTGTCATTATACAGAGGATTCTTCTTGTCTCGCACCTCGGGATCGAGTGGTTGCGGGTGGAGGAAATCAGCCCAGTAGACCAATCTGAATTGAAAGAGACGCCGTGGATGGCCGATGGCCCTGAGGCCTTCTTCCAGGGCAGCCCGCCACCATCTTCCTAAAAGCCTCTTCGGCGGTTTATTCCCCAGCCCATGAATGCCAAGAATGATCTTAGCCATTTGCAGTTCTCCTCCAAGGACCCATAGTCATGGGAACAACACCTCTCTCGTCTTCCTTGCGCGGGGCATTTTCTCCTTGAACTTTCCCGGTGAAGCCGATATCATACTAGCAAGTTACCTATCCTGAAGCAAGCCGCAGTCCAAGGACCTATGAACATGAAACACCTGGAAACCTTCTGCAAGGTTGCTGAAACAGGCAGCTTTTCCCGAGCAGGGGAGGCTATCTATATCACCCAGCCTACTGTCAGCGGACATATCGCCTCGCTTGAGCAGGAGGTGGGACTCAGGCTCTTTGACCGTTTGGGCAGAAGGGTCGCGCTCACCAATGGGGGCCAGATCTTTTATCGTTACGCCAAGGAGATCCTGAGGCTCCGCGAAGAAGCCCTCAATGCCATCTATGAGTTCTCGCACTTCCTCAAGGGTAGAATCACCATCGGAGGCAGCACGATCCCGGGTGAATATTTTCTCCCCAAGGTCATGGGGAGGTTTCAAACGGAGGCACCCGGTATCTCCATTAGCCTTGTCGTCGCGGATTCTCAGCAGATCATCGATATGCTGCGTGCCGGAGAAATAGAGGTGGGCGCGGTGGGGATGCGGTTCGAGGGAGAGGGGGTAGATGCATATCCCCTGTTTCGCGATCGAGTGATCATCGTCGCCCCTGCTCAACATCCCCTTGCGGTGAAGAGGGATATCTCGTGGGAGGAGCTGCGCGCAGCCCCCCTGCTGATCAGGGAGAGGGGCTCGGGCACGCGCAAGGCCTTTGAGCAGCATGTGGCAGCAGCAGGATTGCGAATGGATGACTTCCGTATCGTCGGTGAAATGGGGAGCTCCACCGCTGTCAAGGAAGGGGTGAAGGCCGGAATAGGCCTCGGTATCATCTCCGATCTCGCGGTTCGAGAAGATATAGAAGGGGGCGGCATCAAGGAGGTCCATGTTCAAGGGCAAGGTGCCATTGAGAGGGCATTCTTTGCCGTGGTCACCGCGGGAAGAGATCTCTCACCCCCGGCGCGCCGCTTTCTGGAGTTTCTCCAAACGCAGAGGTCTTAAGCTATGAGGCCCTTCAAGAAACTCTTACTCTTTTTTCTACTCCTTATGGCAGCTCACCTCTTGCACCCCGACACGGGCAGAGGCATCATCTACATCGATATCAACTCCCCTGAGACCCGCAAGTTCTACCTGGCCCTGCCGGCAATCACGGCATTCGGGCAACTCCCTCAGGGGATGAAGGAAGAAGTTGAAAAGACCATAGCGCAGGACCTCTCCGTAGCAGACCTCTTTTACCTCCCGGAGAGGGCGAAGTTGCCTCTGCAAGCGGCCTACATCACCGAGGAAAATGTGGATTTTAAGCAATGGGGGGACGCAGGGGTCGAGTTCTTACTCTCGATCGGCCTCAAGGCTGAGAGGGATACGATCTCAATTGAGTTTAGGCTCTTCGATTGCGTCCAGCATATCTATATAGCGGGCAAGAGGTACAAAGGATCGCAGGGAGAGGTGCGAGTGATGGCCCATAGGACGATCGATGAGGTGATCAAACAGTTGACCGGCGAGCGGGGGATCTTCCAGACAAAGATCGCCTTCGTGACCGACCGTACCGGTAACAAAGAGATCGCCCTCATGGACGTCGATGGGCACAACGAAAAGACGGTTACGAAGAATGGCTCCATCAACATATACCCTGCCTGGCAGCCGGACGGCAGAAGCCTGTTATACACCTGCTTCCAGCGCCGCAACCCGGATCTCTATCAGGTATTCCTCGCGACGGGGAGCAGCGTTCTCCTCTCCGCGGTCCCGGGACCCAATGCCACCGCTTCGTGGTCTCCCGACGGCAAGGGCATCGCGCTGATGATGAGGGGAAAGGACAACACGGAGATATATCTCCTGAACCCACAGGGTAAAGATCCCGTACAGCTCACCCGCTCCTGGGACAGCAAGACCTCTCCGGCGTGGTCGCCCGATGGCAAGCAGATTGCCTTTGTCTCCGACCGGTCCGGGAGCCCCCAGATCTATATCCTTGACCTGGCCTCGCAAAAGCTGAGGAGGTTGACCTATGAGGGCAGCTATAATTGCTCCCCTTCCTGGTCGCCCAAGGGAGACAAGATCGCCTTCGCCCGCCAGGAAGGAAATGGATTTCACATCTATACTATCAGAGCGGATGGGACCGATGTGCGGAGAATAACGCGGGAGGGCAACAACGAGAACCCCTCGTGGGCCCCAGATGGCAGGCATATTGCCTTTTCCTCCCGCAGGGGCGGGAACTTCGCCATATATATGACAACGGCAGATGGTAGCGGACCATGGAAGGTGACCACCTCCGAATCAAACGAGACGGAGCCGGCGTGGTCACCGTGGCTGCAATGAGAATAATGCTTGGAGAAGGAGAAAGGGGGATTTTACGATGGTGAGGAAAAAGGGTCGGTTATGGATGGTCATGCTTACAATTATTCTCCTTGTTTTTATTTCAGGATGCGCTGCGTTACAGAAGAAACAGGCTCTCACCCCTGAAGAGGAACGGGCCGCGCAAGGAGAGAAGGAGAAGGCCGCGCAGCAGGAGCAGGAAAAGAAGAGCTTTGAACAGAGTCTTGCACAGAAGAAATATCCTGGGATTGAAGGGACAGTATGGGAGAGCACACTCTTGAAAGATATCCTTTTTGAGTTTGACCGGTATGACCTCACCGAGGAGGCCAGGAAGCTCCTGACGGAAAATGCCAAGGTGCTATCGAATCATCCAAACCTCAAAATACAGATCGAGGGCCATTGTGACGAGCGCGGGAATAGTGCATATAACCTCGCTTTGGGAGAGCGAAGGGCCGCGAGTGCAAAGCTATACCTTATCAAGCTCGGCGTGCAAGAAAATCGGCTCTCCACCATAAGCTACGGAAAGGAGAGGCCGCTGGATCCAGGGCATACGGATGAGGCGTGGGCCAAAAACAGGAGATCCCATTTTGTCATCCTCTCGCGATAACAACGGGCGGGAAAGGAGGGTATAGATGAAGCTGTTCACGCATGCCGTGCTGGTGTTCCCCGTGGCTTTTCTCCTCCTTGTGGGTTGCGCCACCACGAGGCAGACGGCCGACCTGCAGGGGCAGATCACTGACTTACAGCAAAAGGTCGATATCCTGAGGGGGAGGGTTACCTCGGAGATGCAGCAGAACTGGGTCAATTTTGAAACCTCTCTTGACCAGTTGCGGCAGGAAAACAAGATCCTCAGGGCAAATATTGAAGAGGATCGGGCGCTCCTCAACAAGATCGCTAACGATCTTGAGGCATTAAAGAAGGATTATGAGGCGCGGACCTCTGCCTTGACCAAGGAGAAAGGAGAAGGTACGGTGGTGGCATCGGCAACCCCTGCCTCACCGACCCCACCGAAGGAAGAGCCCAAGGAGGATATGGAAGGGACCTACCAGAAAGCCTACGGCACCTTTAAGAGCGGTGACTACCCCGCCGCCGTGAAGCAGTTTAAGGCCTTTCTCAGCACCTATCCCAAGTCGGAATACGCGGATAACGCCCAATATTGGATCGGTGAATCCTACTATCAGCAGGGAGATTATGAGAGGGCCATCTTGGAGTATGAGCAGGTCGTAAAACAATATCCTAAAGGTGATAAGGTTGCTTCCGCCATGTTAAAAGAGGGCTTCTCCTTTTTGGACCTGGGTGATCGGGTAAATGCCAAACTCCTCTTCCAGAAGGTGATCAAGCAATATCCCCAATCACCTCAGGCGGAGATTGCAACAAAAAAACTGAAGACAATGGATTAATCCGGTACCGGAGCGCCCTCTTCTCCTTGCTCCTTGCCATCTCCGGCTATCTCCATCACCTCCAAGGGAGGAGGATAGCCTCCCTCTACAACAGGCGTGATATCGCGATAGCGGGGGTTGCCGGTGCCTGCGGGGATCAATCTCCCCATGATGACGTTTTCTTTAAGTCCCCGTAACGTATCGATCCTCCCCTCGACCGCTGCCTGGGTCAGGACCCGGGTGGTCTCCTGAAAGGAAGCGGCCGATACCCAACTATCCGTGATGAGCGAGGCCTTGGTGATGCCCAGGAAAAGGGGGTCGGCAATAGCGGGCTTTCCCCCATCCTTGAGGACCAGCTCGTTTTCCTGCTTAAAGACGTGTTTTTCCACCTGCTCGTCCACGATAAACTTCGTATCCCCGACGTCGCGGATCTTCACCCTCTTGAGCATCTGCCTCACGATGATCTCGATGTGTTTATCGTTGATCTTGACACCCTGCAGCTGATAAACCTCCTGGATCTCATCGACCAAAAATCGGGCCAACTCCTTGTCTCCTAAGACCTTGAGGATATCATGCGGGTTGGAGCTGCCGTCCATGAGGGGCTCTCCCGCCTTGACCACATCCCCCTCGTGGACGCTGATGTGTTTCCCCTTGGGAATGGAATATTCCTTCGGTTCGCCTACCTCGGGGGTAACAATCACCTTTCGCTTTCCCTTAAGCATCTTGCCGTAGCTTACTGCTCCGTCTATCTCACTGATGAGGGCATACTCTTTGGGCCGTCTCGCCTCAAAGAGCTCTGCCACGCGGGGGAGCCCGCCGGTGATGTCTTTGGTCTTCGTGGTCTCCCGCGGTATCTTCACCAAGACGTCGCCTGCCTCCACAGGCTCGTCTTCTTTCACATAGATATGGGAGCCGACGGGCAGGATGTATCGCGCCTCGGTCTCCATGGCCTTCTTCCCTACCGCATCGACCCGTTCCTGCTTGATGGATATACGGGGCCTCAAGTCAAGTTCCTTGCTCTCCATGATCACCTTGTGGGCATGACCGGTCACCTCATCCACCTGCTCCTGCATGGTGACCCCCTCGGTGATATCGCCGAACTTCACCAAGCCGGATACCTCGGTGATGATGGGGATAGTATAGGGGTCCCACTCCGCCATGAGCTCCCCTTCCTTTACCTTTTTCCCCTCTGCGACAGCCAATTTCGCCCCATAGACCGCAGGGTACCGCTTCCGTTCCCTTCCTTCGTCATCGAGGATGGCAATCTCGCCCTTGCGGCTCATCACCACGAGCATACCCTCTCTGTTGCGGACGGTCCGCAAATCGATGAACTTGACGGTCCCGTCCATCTTGGCCTCGAGGGCGGTCTCCTCAACCCGTCTGCTCGCCGTGCCACCGATATGGAAGGTCCTCATGGTGAGCTGGGTTCCCGGCTCCCCGATGGACTGGGCAGCTATGACTCCGACCGCCTCGCCGATATCGACGATACGTCCGCGGGCAAGGTCTCTTCCGTAACAGAGGGCGCAGACACCATGGCTGGACTCGCAGGTGAGCACGGAGCGGATCTTGACACGATCCAATCCCGCATCGGCGGTCCTCTGTATCGACTCCTCGTTGATCTCGTGGCTTGCCCTGACGATGACCTCATCGGTGAAGGGGTCCTTGATATCCTCAAGGGCCACCCTTCCCAAGATCCTCTCCACCATGGGTTCGATGATCTCGCCGCCTTCGACCAGGGAGGAAACGTATATCCCGTCCATCGTGCCGCAATCGTATTCGTTAACGATGACGTCTTGGGCAACATCAACCAATCTCCTGGTGAGATATCCGGAGTTGGCTGTCTTTAGGGCGGTATCCGCCAATCCCTTGCGTGCGCCATGGGTGGAGACGAAGTACTGCAACACACTGAGCCCTTCCCTGAAGTTTGCCGTGATAGGGGTCTCGATAATCTCCCCTGACGGCTTGGCCATCAGACCCCGCATCCCAGCCAACTGACGTATCTGCTGGGCGCTGCCCCTTGCACCTGAATCGGCCATCATAAAGATGGGGTTAAAACTGGGCACTGCCTTTTCTTTACCCTCGGGGTCCTTTATCTTCTCCGTCCCTAATTCCTTCATCATCTCATCGGCAATCTCTTCGGTGAGCTGAGCCCAGATGTCGATTACTTTATTATACCGCTCACCATCGGTGATCAAGCCATCGACGTATTGTTGTCTGATCCGTTCCACCTCCTTGGTGGCTTGTTCCAAGAGGTGCGGCTTGCGGCCGGGGACGCGGATATCATTGATACCGATGGATATGCCTGATTTGGTG
>Ga0256868_10000610_pt1 | contig 20577 bp, 18 predicted proteins | sample RVTome_13_FD_187341 | JGI IMG/M metagenome (GOLD analysis project Ga0256868, IMG submission 187341) | Soil microbial communities from uranium-contaminated site in the Upper Colorado River Basin, Wyoming, United States - RVT92D227 HiSeq ...
ATCGCCGGCATGGCCGGCCTGGTCGCCGGGGCCATGTCGATGGCGGCAGGCGAGTACGTGTCGGTGAGCTCTCAGGCGGACACCGAGGCAGCCGACCTCGGCCGCGAACGGGCCGAGCTGGCCGCCGATCCGGCCGGCGAACTCGACGAGCTCACCGGCATTCTCGAGGGCCGGGGCGTCGAGCGCGGTCTCGCCCGGGAGGTGGCTCGTCAACTCACCGCCGCCGATGCCCTCGGTGCCCATGCTCGCGAGGAGCTGGCGATCACCGAGATCACGACCGCCCGCCCGGTGCAGGCGGCGCTGACCTCCGCGATCACGTTCACGGTCGGCGCCGCCCTGCCGTTGATGGTGGCGGCGATCTTCGGATCGTCGGTCCGAGTGTGGATGGTGGGGATCACCTCGCTGGTGTTCCTCACCGGCCTCGGGGTGGTCGGGGCTCGGGCCGGGGGAGCGCCGCTGGGACGGGCCGCCATCCGGGTGACCTTCTGGGGCACGCTGGCGATGGTCGTCACCGCGCTCATCGGGAAGGCGTTCGGCGCCGTCGTGTGAGCGCGTGGGGACGGGCCGGGGGGAGGTGGTCGGCAGCCGGTACCCTGGCGTCCTCGGGCGCTTAGCTCAGTTGGCGAGAGCGCTTCCCTTACAAGGAAGAAGTCGGGGGTTCGAGTCCCTCAGCGCCCACTGCACCGATGGCTCTTCGGCTGCGCCTCATCGCGGTGTCGGCCGGGTCCCATGCCCGGCCGACCGTGGGCCTTCCGTGTTCAACGGGTTCGCGTTCTGTCCGGTCAGGCCCACTGCACCGATGGCTCTTCGGCTGCGCCTCATCGCGGTGTCAGTCGGGCAAGCAGGGTGACCTACGGCCCTAGGACCTCGCCGCGCCTAGGCGCAATAGTGCGCTCATGATCGGAACAGGAGTTCTTGAATCAACGGTTTTCGATGCGAGGGCCCAGCGCCTGGCCGCGCTCGGGGATCCGACTCGCCTCCGTATCCTCCACGTGCTCCGCCGGGGCGCGTTGTGCGTGTGCGAGCTCCGCAATCGGGTCGAGGTGGCACCCAATCTGCTGTCGTACCACCTCAAGGTGCTGCGCGACGCCGGCGTCATCGAGGGAACCCGACGCGGACGCTGGATCGACTACCGAGTCATCCCCGGGGTTCTCGAGGAACTCGGCCGGGCGCTGACCGGTGGGATCCCGTGACCACGACGGCACCACCTCGCACCCGGGAGGCGTGGGCCCGATTCGCTGGGACCGCGGCGCTGTGGGTGGCGCTCTTCGTGCTCAACGGGCGGTTCGCCGATTGGCTCGTCTCGCTCATCCCGGGGGTGACCGAGGACGGCCGCCTCGGCGAGGTGATTCGTTTCTTCATCTATGACACCATCAAGATCGGGCTGCTTCTCACCGCGGTCGTCTTCGCGGTGACGGTGCTGCGCTCCTTCATCTCGGTGGAACGCACGAGGGATCTGCTCGGCGGTAGGGGGCGGGTGGTCGGATACGCACTCGCCGCCGCCCTCGGTGTAGTGATGCCGTTCTGCTCCTGCTCGGCAGTGCCGATGTTCATCGGATTCGTCGCCGCCGGAGTGCCGCTGGGGATGACGATGACCTTCCTCATCGCCAGTCCGTTGGTCAACGAGGTCGCCGTGATCCTCGTCGCCGGGTCGTTCGGAGTGGAGGTGGCGGCGCTCTACGTCGCCACCGGGCTTACCGTCGCCGTCGTCTCCGGCGCGGTGATCGGCCGGCTCGGGTTGGAGCGGTGGGTGGAGCCGTTCGTGTTCGCGGTCCGAACTCCCACGGCCCGCGGAGGCGCCCCTCGGCTGGACTGGGCGGATCGATTCGCTGCCGCCCGCGTCGAGGTCCGGGCGATCCTGGGACGGGTCTGGCCATACCTGGTGGCAGGCATCGCCATCGGCGCGGTCATCCATGGGTGGGCCCCGGAGGACCTCTTCGCCCGATGGGCTGGTGAGGACGATCCGCTGGCGGTCCCGATCGCGGTGCTCTTCGGCATCCCGCTCTATTCGAACGCCGCCGGCACCATCCCGCTCGTCGAGGCCTTGAACGCCAAGGGGGTGGCGCTCGGCACCTCCATCGCCTTCATGATGTCGGTGGTGGCGCTGTCGCTCCCCGAGTTGATCCTGCTGCGTCGGGTGCTCACGGTGCGTCTCCTCGCCACCTTCGTGGCGATCGTCGCCACGGGAATCCTGATCACCGGATACCTGCTGAACGTCATCGTCTGAGAGGAGTCGTCATGGAACTGAAGGTCCTCGGCATCGGATGCGCCAACTGCCAGACACTCGAACAGCGAGCCCGGGAGGCGCTCCTTCAGCTCGGGGTTGCGGCTGATGTGACGAAGGTGACAGACTTCGACGACATCGCCGCGTACGGCGTGATGCGACTCCCCGCCCTGGTCGTGGGCGACAAGGTGATCCTCGCCGGGCGGGTCCCCAAGACGGAGGAGCTGGTGTCCCTGTTGGCCCACGAAAGCCCTGCTCCCGAAGTCGAGCGATGACCGACACGCCAGCCACCCCTGCCGGCGCATCCGTGGGCGCTCGGCTCTCTGCTCTCGACCGTCTCCTGCCCCTGTGGATCGGCCTGACCATGGCGATCGGCCTGGGGATCGGCCGCCTCTTCCCCGATCTCAACGATGCCCTGGACTCGGTCAAGGTCGGCACGGTGTCGCTGCCGATTGCCATCGGCCTGTTCGCCATGATGTATCCGGTGCTCGCCAAGGTCGATTACTCGCGCATCGGCAGCGTGACCCGGGACCGGCGCCTGATGGTGACCTCGCTCGTCCTCAATTGGCTGATCGGGCCGTTGGTCATGTTCACCCTGGCCTGGCTGCTGCTGCCCGATCTGCCGGAGTACCGCACCGGCATCATCATCGTGGGCCTCGCCCGGTGCATCGCCATGGTGCTGATCTGGAACGACCTGGCGCTGGGCAATCGGGAGGCGGCGGCGGTCCTGGTGGCGCTCAACGCCGTGTTCCAGGTGGCCTTCTACTCGGTGCTCGGCTACTTCTACCTGCAGATCCTGCCCGGGTGGCTGGGGCTGGACACGTCGACATTCCAGGTGTCGATCTGGGAGATCGCCCGCATCGTCCTGGTGTTCCTCGGGGTGCCGCTGGTGGCCGGTTATCTCACCCGCCGGCTGGGGGAGCGGGCTCGAGGCCGGGAGTGGTACGAGGCGGTGTTCCTTCCACGGCTGGCCCCGGCCGCGATGGTCGGTCTGCTCTTCACGGTGGCGGTACTTTTCGCCCTCCAGGGCGAGAAGATCACCTCCCAGCCTCTGGACGTGGCCCGCATCGCCCTGCCGTTGCTGGCCTACTTTCTCATCATGTGGGTGGCGGGGTTCGCCATCGGCCTGCGCCTGAGGCTGCCCTACGACCGCAACGCCACCCTCGCCTTCACCGCGGCCAGCAACGACTTCGAACTCGCCATTGCAGTCGCCATCGGTGTGTTCGGCATCACCTCGGGAGAGGCACTCGCCGGTGTGGTCGGGCCCCTCGTCGAGGTCCCCGTGCTGGTGGGGCTGGTCTACCTCGCCCTCGCGGCGCGGCGCCGCTTCTACCCGAGGCCGGACAGCATCACCATGGAGACGGCCTGAGCGAGGGCCCCTGCCGCGCCGACGCCACTCACACCATGTCCTCAGGCGGCTCTCCGGCGTCTCTCATGCCCCTGCGCGATCGTTGGATGAGGACGAACCCACCGGGAGCAGCCGCCATGAGATGACTCACCGTCCCAGTTTCCTCCCTGTTGTCATCGTGAGCCCGGCCACCGGCCGGGCTCACGATGTTGTCGGAGGTCGCCGGGTCCATGGGCAATCAGGCGTTCCGCGCCGGGGACGGGCGCTCAGGTGGTGAGTGAGGCGAGGACCGTCACCAGCTGGTCGCTGGGGACGGGGCCAAGACGCTCGTGAGGGAACGGGACCGGGGCCGGCTCGGGTCTTGCCGCATGATCCCCGCACCTCGGCGTTGCAGGAGAACCGGGCCACCGCAATGAGGGGGCCCCGGTGTTCCGGGGCCCCCTCAGTCGGCTCGACGTCCGCAGCCCTCACCCTCCGAGGGTGATTCCGATATTGGCATCAGTCGAGCCATCGAATGATGCGCTCGAGCCGTCGGCGTCGAGATCGGCCTGTCCGTCGGTCTGCACCGTGGCACCGCCCTCGGTCTCGGCGTCGTTCGATGCAGCGTCACCGGTCACGCTGGCGGTGATGGCACCGTCGACGTTGGAGACGAGCACCGAGGACGCCCGCTCGGCCGACTGGAACTCCACGATGATGGCGTCGGCGGTTTCGGCGACGACGTTGGCCGTGTAGCCAGCGTTGGCGTCGACGGCGGTCAGGTTCAGGCCGTTGGTGTCGAGCATGACGCCCACCTCGCCGGCGGCGCCGACCGAGATGAGCTGTGACACAGCCGCCTTCCCGGACAGGTCGACGGTCGTGTCCACAGCGGGTCGCGGCAGTCGGATGCCGACGTGGGCGGCGGCATCGGCGGTGAAGCCCTGCGCCGCGTCGGGAAGGTTGCCCGTCGCGGCGAGCGTGCCCCCCGCCGTCAATGCCGCGGCCAGACAGCCGGCAGCGATCTTCGCGGTGGTGTGGGCTGATGCGGTCGCTCCGATGGTTGCGGTGGTCATGGCGGTTCCTCCTCCTGAGGCGACCAAGGTCGCCACGGTCGTGGTGGCGAGGACGGCTCCATTCGACGCGATCGCGGCCGCGACGGCGGAGACCGTCTCGGGCTGGAGCCGGTGGATCAGCTCCGACCGAAGGTCGCCCGCCCAGGCGCCCATCGGATCGCGCATCTCGTGGTGGTTCGTCCTCATGGCACCCCCGTGATCGGGCGACGGAACGAAGTGTTACGGGGTTTGCCCACCCGAGCCGGGGACGGTGACCTCGGGGATCGTGGGGATCGTGACCTCGGGGATCGTGGTCTCGGGAACGGTGGCGCCGGGGATCGTGGGCACCGGGGTCTGAGGGATCGTGGTCTCAGGGATCGTGGTCTCAGGAACGGTCGCCCCGGGGACCGTGGGGATCGTGACCTCAGGAACGGTCACCCCGGGAACCGAGGGGAGGGTGACGTCGGGGACGGTGACCCCGGGGACGGTCGGCACCGGCAGATCGATGGGCAGCTCGACCTCCGGGCGGGGGAGATGGATCCCGACGTGGTCGGCGACGTCGGCGATCCAGCGCTGGATCGGATCGGGGAGCACGCCGGTGGCGGCAGCGCCACCGGCGAGAGCGGCGGTGAGGGCGGCGGCCGCGATCACCTTGGCGACCGAGTGGGTCACCACCACCGTGGCCGCGGCGCCCACACCAAGCGATCCGGCGGCGGCGCCGGCGGCGGCAGCAGCGCGGGCGACGCGATCGGGAGCGAGCACCGACACCGTCTCGGCGCGCAATTCCTTCGCCCACGCTTCCAGCGGATCGAGCTGTCTTCCGGCGGTCATTCAGCACGCCTCCCATGGTCCGATCCCGTGTATCCCCTCCTGACGAGTTCCTCCCGCAGTTTGGCCAGCGCCCTCGTTTGGATGACTCGGACGTTCCCGCGCCCTCTCCCGACTGCGGCTGCCACCTCCCCGGTGTCGAGCCCGGCGATGACGCGGAGCAGCACGACGTCGCGCTCCACCTCGGTGAGCACGTCGAGTGCCTGGACGGCCTCCGACGCCATGACGCTCCGGACGACCTGATCTTCCGGCGAATCGGCGGTGTCGACCAGGATCTCGGGAAGGTCCGTGGCGGGCTCAGGGGCGCGGTAGCGGTTGACGACCTGGCGGTACGCGATGCTGAACACCCACGCGCGGAAGTCGCGCCAGTTCCCCTCGAACGATCCGAGCCGTGCCGCCGCCGCCACGAGGACGTCCTGCATCAGATCCTCGGGGTCGCCGACGCCCCTGGCACGGGCAAACCCGACGAGGGTGGGCCCGACGTCACGGACGATCTCCGCCCACGCTCGTTCATCGCCTTGGCGGGCGCGGGCCACGCGTTCGAGGTCGCCGTACTGGGGACGCCCCGCGGGCGACCGGGGCCGCATGCTGGTCGACTCTACGACGATGGCCATGTTGTCTCTTGGTGATCGGAGCGAGGCTCCGATCGTTACAGGCCGATCGCCGTTCGGGCCGGCAGTTGCCGCTGCCTGGGATCCGCACGGCTTGTGGCGAGCCGTGCCTATCGTCTCCTGATGCCGGTCCGCACTCGTTGGCTGTCCGTCGCGGTCGGGGTGATGGTCGTTGCCGCGGCCGGGTCCGTCCCGGCCGCTGCGGCGGACGACGGTCTGCTCCAACAGGTGGTCGACCGGCTCGGGGCGATGGCGCCCTCATTCGACTCCTACTCCGAGGCGGTGCTGGCGATCACCGTCACGCGTCTCGACACGGGGGAGACTGCCTCTTTCCGAGGCAACGAGCGGTTCGGGCCTGCCTCGGCGGTGAAAGCGGTGTGGGTGCTGGCGGCGATCGAGCATGCAGGCATCGATGCCGTCGCCGCGATCGAGTACGACACGATCTATCGGTCGGACGACGTCGCCGCCGGCACCGCGATCGACCTGGCCGGGGGCCTGGATGCCATCAATGCGTTCATCCGCGGCTTGGGCATGAACGACACCGACTTCTACGAATGGAACTACCCGCGGGAGCACGTTCGCCGGTCGTCGACCTATCCGGGGCCGGCACGGGGCCGAAACCTGACGACCACCGACGACATGGTCACGTTCTGGCGCTTGGTGGCCGACGGGTTGGTGCTCGACCCGTCGTCGCGGGCGACCTTCGTCGAGTGGACCACGGGGCCCAAGGCGAGCGCCGACGCCAATCGGATCGTGGCGAGGCTGCCCGCCGATGTGGCCGCCTCGGCGGCATACAAGTCCGGATGGCTTCCGATCGGCCGCGAATGGCAGTTGCCGGACACCGAGGATGGCCCCGGGGAGATCATCATCCTCACCGGCCGCGGGGTCAGTGTCGGCGCCGGGGTCATCACCGTTCCGGGAGGACCGGCGTATGCGATCGCCATCGCCGCCTACGACGGCCGGTCGTGGGGAGGGATGACGTCGTGGGTGGAGTACGGCTCGTGCGTGATCTACTCGGTGATCGCCGCGGAACCGATGGCGTGCTCCCGGTCCTCCGACCCCGGTCCGATCGCCCGCCATTCCGCCGCCCCCGAGGGTGGCCTCGCCGGAGTCGGGTCGCGTCACGGCTTTCTGGTCGTCGACGGGTGGGCGGCCGATCCCGACGCGTGGTGGGTGCCGACCCTGGTGCGCATCACCGTGGACGGGGCTCCCTTCGGGGGCGTGGTTGCCGCGGTCCCTGCGGATCCGTCCGATCTCATCGCCCCGCGGTTCCACCGCATGCTGCTCGCCGAAATGGGCCCGGGTGCCCACGAGGTGTGTGCCTGGGCGCTCAACGACGGCGGCGGCAACCCGGTCGGGATCGGCTGCATATCGGTGACGGTGCCCGGCTGACTCAAAGGGCGAAGGACTCCCCGAGCCTCGGCATCACGATCTGAGTCTTCTCGAGGTGGGTGGCGAACTCGTCCATGGCGCCCTGCTCGCCGTGCACCAGGAAGGTGCGCTCCGGCGCGATGGCGCGGTGCCACGCCAGCAGTTCATCGGCGTCGGCATGGGCCGAGAAGCCGTCGATGCTGTGGATCTCCGCCTTGACCTGGATCTCCTCGCCGAAGAGCGTCACCCGCTTCACGCCGTCCTGGAGGAGGCGAGCCAGGGTTCCCTCGGCGGCATACCCGACGAGGAGCACGCTCGCTTCCGGACGCCACAGGTTGTGCCGGAGGTGGTGGCGCACCCGCCCGCCGGTGGCCATCCCCGAGCCCGCCATGATCACCGCGCCGCCCCCGATGTCGTTGAGCGCCTTGCTCTCGGAGGTCTCCCGCGTAAAACGAAGTCCGGGGAGGGCGAACGGGTCGCCGCCGCCGCGGAACAGAGCGGCCACGTCGTCGTCGTAGCCCTCGGGATGGCGTTCGAAGATCGCCGTCGCCGAGATCGCCATCGGTGAGTCGAGGTACACCCGCATGGCCCGGGGAAGCCGTCCCGTCTCGATGCCACGGCGGAGGTGGAACAGCACCTCCTGGGCACGTTCCAGGGCGAAGGTGGGGATCACCACGTTGCCCCCGCGCTGGATCGTCGTGTCGACGACGGAGTACAGCTGATCCACCGCGGCCTGCTGCGGTCCATGGTGCCGGTTGCCGTACGTGGTCTCCATGACGACGGCGTCGGCGCCCCGCGTCGGCGTGGGTGCCCGCAGGAGTGGGCGGTCGGCGTTCCCGATGTCGCCGGAGAACCCGACGATGTGGTGGGCGCCGCCGTCTCGGACGTCGAGGAGGAGGCTGGCCGAGCCCAGGATGTGCCCGGCGTCCAGGAAGGTGACGTCGATACCGGGCGCGAGGGTCATCGGGTCGCCGTACCCGGTGGTCTTGTCGAAGTGGTCCGAGGCGTGGAGGGCGTCGTCGACCGTGTACAGCGGTGGCGTGGTCTCGTCGCGGCCGCCGCGGGCGGCGTGGCGGGCGTCGCGTCTCGCCTCCTCCTCGTGCAGGTGGGCGGCGTCGAGCATCACGATGCGGGCCAGCTCTCGGGTTGCCGCGGTGGTCACGATCCGGCCGCGGAACCCGCGCTTGACCAGCAGCGGCACCCGTCCGCAGTGGTCGAGGTGGGCGTGGGTCAAGAGGAGGAACTCGACGTCGGAAGGGTCGAAGCCGAAGTCGTCGGCGTTCTCCTCGTCGAGGCGCCGCCCCCCTTGGTACATGCCGCAGTCCAGCAGGATCGGGTGCCCTCCCGCCTCGACCAGGTGGCACGAACCGGTGACTCCCCGAGCGGCTCCGTGGAACGAGATCTCCATTGATGCTCCTGGCTCGGAATCCGCGGGACCCATCCGCCCGGCGGGACCGCGGGTTCCCCGCCGTGCGCCCCCTATCGTCGTCGTTTTCGCGGCGAGCACCGCCGATCAGGGCGCTCCTTGGGACTCCCGGCCCTAATCGCGGGACGGTCCGGCGAACACACTCTCCAGGTCGGATTCAGCGAGGAGGTGTGCCGTGACCCGGCGCAGTTGGGCCGAACCCTGGAAGATCAAGATGATCGAGCCGCTCCCGATCACGACCTGGGAGCAGCGAGAAGCGGCGATCGTCGAGGCGGGATTCAACACGTTCCTGCTGCAGTCTGACGACGTGTACATCGACCTCCTCACCGACTCGGGGACCTCGGCGATGTCCGACCACCAGTGGGCGGGGCTCATGGAGGGTGACGAGGCCTACGCCGGAAGCCGCTCGTTCCGCCACCTCTGCGAGGCGGTGGAGGAGGTGTACGGCTACCCGGAGACCATCCCGACCCACCAGGGCCGTGGCGCCGAGCACATCCTCAGCCAGGTGCTGATCCATCCCGGGGATGTGATCCCCGGGAACATGTACTTCACGACGACCCGGTTCCACCAGGAGCACGCCGGCGGGCGGTTCGTCGACGTGATCATCGACGAGGCTCACGACACCGAGGCGCTCCACCCGTTCAAGGGCAACGTCGACCTCGCCAAGCTCCAAGCCGTGATCGACGAGGTCGGCGCCGACCGCATCCCGTACGTGAGCGTCGAGACCAACGTGAACATGGCGGGCGGCCAGCCGATGTCGATGGCCAACCTCGAGGCCACCTATGACCTATGCCGCCGCAACGGCATCCTCGTCATGCTCGACGCCACCCGGGCCCTGGAGAACGCCTGGTTTATCAAGGTCCGCGAGCCCGGGTACGAGCACTGGTCCGTGGGGGAGATCGTTCGGAAGATCTGCTCGTTCTCCGACGGGGCGACGGTGTCGTCGAAGAAGGACAACCTGGTCAACATCGGCGGATTCCTCGCGGTGCGCGACCCGGAGATCGCCCGCCAAGCGCGTGCCCTGCTGGTCGCCTTCGAAGGTCTGCACACCTACGGGGGCATGTCCGGGCGGGACATGGAGGCTCTGGCCCGGGGGATCCGGGAGATGGTGGCCACCGACGACCACGTCCGCGCCCGGGTGGGACAGGTCGAATACCTGGGCGACCTCATCTTCAAGGCGGGGGTCCCGATCGTCCGGCCGGTCGGAGGGCATGGGGTTTTCGTCGACGCCGCCAAGGTGCTCGAGCACCTGCCCCAAAACGAGTTTCCCGCGCAGGCGCTCACCGCCGAGACCTATCTCGAGGGCGGGGTGCGCGGCATGGAACGGGGGATCGTCAGCGCCGGGCGGGATCCGGCGACCGGCGACCACCACCGTCCCCGCCTCGAGCTGATGCGCCTCGCCATCCCCCGCCGGGTCTACACCCAGTCGCACATGGACGTGGTCGCCGAGTCGATCGGCGCCGTCTACGAGCGCAGGGAGCAGATCCGAGGGCTCCGATTCACCTACGAGCCGGAGCACCTCCGGTTCTTCCAGGCGAGGTTCGAGCCGATCCGCTGAGCGGTCGGACCACCCCGTTCGACTCCGGGTACATTCCGGCCCACACCGGAGTGAGGAGTCGTGATGGCCTGGCGTCTGTGGATCGATGGCACGTGGTCGGACGCGGTCGAAGGCGGCACTGCCGCCGTTGAGAATCCGGCCACCGGCGAGATGATCGACCAGGTGGCCGAGGCGTCGGCGGGGGACGTCGATCGGGCCGTGCAGGCGGCGCGCACCGCGTTCTACGACGGCCGCTGGTCCAAGGCGACCCCCGGGGAGCGGTCCGAGGTGATGCACCGCTTCGCCCGGATGCTGGAGGAGCGCGCCCCCGACTTCGCCAGGGTCGAGACCGAGGACACCGGCAAGCCGTATGAGTCGATGGCGTTGGGCAACGACCTTGCCTTCTCGGTGGACAACCTGAAGTTCTTCGCCGCCGCCGCCCGCAGCACCGCCGGGACTGCAGCCGGCGACTTCATGAAGGGCCACACGTCGATGCTCCGGCGCGAGCCGGTCGGCGTGGTCGGCCAGATCACGCCGTGGAATTACCCGCTCAACATGGCCATCTGGAAGATCGGTCCCGCCCTCGCCGCCGGGTGCACGATCGTCCTCAAGCCGGCGCCGACCACGCCTCGGACGACGCTCATGCTCGCCGAGCTGTCCAAGCAGGCGGGGCTCCCCGACGGCGTCCTCAACGTCGTCACCGGGGGCAACGACGTCGGCGAGGCGATCGTCGCCCATCCCGACGTACGGATGGTGTCGCTCACCGGCTCGACCCCTGCCGGCAAGCGGGTGATGGAAACGGCGTCCAAGACCCTGAAGCGGGTGCACCTCGAGTTGGGCGGCAAGGCCCCGCTGGTGGTGTTCGACGACGCCGACCTCGGCGCCCTGGCGGCCGGGGCCACGCTCGGGGCGACCTTCAACGCCGGTCAGGACTGCACCGCGGCCACCAGGGTCTACGTGGAGGCGTCGCGGTTCCGCGAGGCGGTCGACGCGGTCGCCGAGGGGATGAGCACCGTCAAGGTGGGGCTGCCGTACGACGCCGGCGTCGACATGGGGCCGCTGATCTCGGAGCGGCAACGCGAACGCGTCCAGGGGTTCGTGGAACGCGCCCGCAAGCAAGGCGGGGATGTGGTCGTAGGCGGACGGGTGCCCGACGGGCTGGCCAAGGGATACTTCTACTCGCCGACCGTCATCACCGGCCTGCCCCAGTCGGCCGAGCTGGTCCAGCAGGAGGTGTTCGGCCCTGTCCTGGTGATGCTGCCGTTCGAGGGCGAGGATCAGGGCATCGGGTACGGCAACGACGTGCTCTACGGGCTGGCCGCCTCGGTGTGGACCAAGGACGTCGGCCGGGCGATGCGGGCCGCCTCCGCCCTGGAGTTCGGGACCGTCTGGATCAACGACCACCTTCCGATCACGTCCGAGTTCCCCCACGGCGGCTTCAAGCAGTCGGGGTTCGGCAAGGACATGAGCGAGGAGGCGGTCCTCGACTACACGATCAGCAAGCACGTGATCATCAGGCATTGAGCGGGGACCGACCGGAGCAGTAGCATCCGGCCCGTCTGTGTGAGCCACCGGAGGAGGAGGGAGCGTCGGCCATGAGTGAGGAGCCAACCAGACTGACGGGAACGTCCCGGCTGTCGCAGATGAACGGGGTCGATCGGCGCCAGTTCCTCAAGTACCTCGGGGTCGCCGCCGCCGCGGTCGGGGCCGGCCCGCTCCTGGCGGCCTGCGGCGACGACACCACGACGACGACCGGCGGCGCCGGCGGCCTCACCACCGAGTTCACGTTCGCCAACTGGCCCTTCTACATCGATCCTGGAGGAGAGGACTCCTTCTTCGAGACCTCGACGATCGAGGACTTCAAGGCGGCCACCGGGATCACCGTCAACTACGTCGAGGAGATCAACGACAACGTCGAGTGGTTCGGCAAGGTGCAGGGACAGCTCGCCGCCGGACAGGTGATCGGCCGGGACCTCGCCGCGCTCACCGACTGGATGGCCGACCGCTTCATCCGCCTCGGCTGGCTGGAGACGCTGGACAAGTCGCTGATCCCCAACGCCGTCAACCTCGTCGACGCCTTGAAGGCACCGTCGTTCGATCCGACGCGCGACTACACCCTGCCTTGGCAGTCCGGACTCACCGCCCTGGCGTACGACCCCGCCAACACCGGCCGGGAGCTGACCTCGATCAACGACATCTTCGATCCGGCCTTTGCCGGCCGGGTGACGATGCTGAGCGAGGCCAACGACACCATTGGCCTGGTGATGCTGGGGATGGGGCTGGAGCCCTCGACGGCGACGCTCGACCAAGCCCAGGCGGCCAACGACAAGATTCGCCAGTATGTGGCCAACGGGCACATCCGGCGATTCACGGGGAACGACTACGGCGAGGACCTGCTCAACGGGAACGTGTGGGTGGCCTTCGCCTGGTCGGGCGACGTGATCCAGCTCCAGCTGGACAATCCGGACCTTCGGTTCCTCGTCCCCCAAGAGGGGCTGATGCTGTGGTCCGACAACATGCTGATCCCCAAGGGCTCGGTCAACAAGGCGGCCGCGGAGACCTTCATGAACTACGTCTACGACCCGCAGCACGCCGCCAAGATCGAGTCCTACGTGAACTACATCTGCCCGGTGAAGGGCGCCCAGGATGCGATGCGGCAGATGGGCACCGACCTCGGTGATGCCGATCTGGCCGCGCTGGCGGAGGATCCGCTGATCTTCCCCACCGAGGCCGACCTCGCCGAGACCCACATCTTCCGGGCACTCCCCCCAGACGAGCGTGAGCAGTTCGACACGATGTTCTCGGAGACGATCGGCGCGTGATCACGAGGAGCGCGGAGGCCGGGCTCGCCGCGGTGACCGGCGAGCCCTCCGCAGTCGAATTGGTGGGGGTGACCAAGCGGTTCGGCGACACGCTGGCCGTGGACTCGATCGACCTGGCGGTCGACGAGAACCGGTTCTTCGCCCTGCTCGGCCCGTCCGGCTGCGGCAAGACGACGACGCTGCGGATGATCGGAGGATTCGAGGAGCCGACCGAGGGCACCATCCGCCTGCACGGCGAGGACGTCACCGGGCGCAAGCCGTATGAGCGCCCGGTGAACACCGTCTTCCAGAGCTACGCCCTGTTCCCGCACCTGTCGATCTTCGAGAACGTAGCGTTCGGCCTTCGCCGCAAGAAGGTGGGCGACGACGACGTCAAGCGCCGGGTGGGGCAGACCCTGGAGCTCGTGCAGCTGACCGGCATGGAGAAGCGGCGTCCCAGCCAGTTGTCGGGCGGCCAGCAGCAGCGCATCGCCCTGGCCAGGGCGCTCATCAACCACCCCCGGGTCCTGCTCCTGGACGAGCCCCTGGGCGCCCTGGACCTCAAATTGCGCAAGGAGATGCAGATCGAGCTGAAGCGCATACAGCACGAGGTCGGCATCACGTTCGTCCACGTCACCCACGACCAGGAGGAGGCCATGACGATGGCCGACTCCATCGCCGTGATGAACGAGGGCCACATCGAGCGCATCGGCTCCCCGCACGAGATCTACGAGGATCCGCAATCGGCCTTCGTGGCGGCGTTCCTCGGGTCGTCGAACATGGCCGACGCCGTCGTGGTCGACGCCTCCAGTGGCGAGGTGTCGATGGGGGGGTGCCGCGTCCACGTCGGGCCGGGCCGTCTGCCGTCCGGAGTCTCGAGCGTCAGGATCGGCGTCCGGCCCGAGAAGCTGGCGGTGCACCACCCGGGCGAAGCGACCGATGCCAACACGCTGACCGGCACCGTCACCGACGTGTCGTTCATCGGGGTGTCCACCCAGTACCTCATCCAGACGGACTTGGGGACTTCGATGGCGGCGGTCCAGCAGAACACCGGTGCCCCGGGATTCGTCCCCGGCGAGCGTGTCACGCTCTCGTGGGCGCCCGAGCACACGTTCGTGGTGCGGTGACCGCGGCCACTCTGAACCGCTCCGAGAAGGCGGCAGCAGCCGAACGCCGCCGGCGCCGGGTGCCATACCTACTGCTGTTGCCCGGCGGCCTGTGGCTGATCTTCTTCTACATCCTGCCGATGCTGCAGCTCGCCGGCACGTCGCTCAAAGATGGGTCCTTCGCCGGGGGCTATCACTTCTCCTGGGAGATCTCGAACTACGGCGCCGGCTTCACCGAGTTCTCCTCGCAGTTCGTGCGATCGATCACCTATGCCGGGCTGGCGACCCTGATCACGTTCGCCATCGCCTACCCGCTGGCCTACTTCATCGCGTTCCGGGGAGGCCGCTACAAGAACCTGTTGCTCGTCTTGGTGATCATGCCGTTCCTTTTCCCGTTCCTGCTCCGCACCCTTGCCTGGAAGATCATCCTGGCCGACGATGGGTTCGTCGTGGACTCGCTGAAGGCGATCGGCCTGGTTTCGCACAACGGCCGCGTGCTCGCCACCGGGACGGCCGTTGTGGCCGGAATCGCCTACAACTTCCTGCCGTTCATGACCCTTCCCTTGTACGTGTCGCTCGAGAAGATCGACCACTCAATGGTCGAGGCCGCCTCGGATCTCTACGCCAACCCGCGGACGGCATTCCGGAGGGTGACCTTTCCCCTGTCGATGCCCGGAGTGGTGGCGGGCACGCTGCTCACCCTGATCCCGGCCGCCGGCGACTACGTCAACGCCCAGCTGCTCGGGACTCCCCAGCAGTCGATGATCGGCAACGTGATCCAGAGCCGGTTCCTGCTCGTCCTGGACTACCCGGTGGCGGCGGCGCTCTCGTTCACTCTGATGCTCGCCATCCTGGCGATGATCATTCCGTACATCCGGTTCACCGGGACGGAGGACCTGGTCGCATGACCGCGGCGGCACCCCCGATCGCGCGCCGCGGCCTATTCGGGGAAGGCGTCCGGCGGCACCTCATCACGTTCTACGCGTTACTGGCGCTGGCCTACCTGATGCTGCCGGTGGTCATCGTGATCCTGTTCTCGTTCAACGACAAGAACGGGAAGTTCAACTTCGTGTGGAACGGGTTCACACTCCACTACTGGAAGAAGGCCTTCGGGGTCCCCGGGCTGTTCGACGCGTTCCTCACCAGCCTGCGCATCGCGCTGATCTCGTCGTTCGTGGCGACGATCCTCGGCACACTGATCGCCCTGGCCCTGATCCGCTACCGGTATCGGGGGAGGGCGGCGACCAACATCTTCATCTTCCTGCCCATGGCGACCCCCGAGGTGGTGATGGGGTCGTCACTCCTCGCCCTGTTCCTCACCTTCAAGATCCAGACCGGGTTCGTCACGATCGTGATCGCCCACATCCTGTTCATCATCTCGTTCGTCGTCGTTACGGTGAAGGCACGGCTCGCCGGATTCGATCGTCACCTCGAGGAAGCGGCGATGGACCTGTACGCCGACGAGTGGACGACCTTCCGGAAGGTGACCCTCCCGATGATCATGCCGGGGGTGTTCGCGGCCTTCCTGCTCGGGTTCGCGCTGTCGTTCGACGATTTCATCATCACGAACTTCAATTCCGGCCAGGTGGTCACGTTCCCGCTGTACATCTGGGGAGCGGCGCGTGTCGGGGTCCCGCCACAGGTGAACGTGTTCGCCACCGCCCTGTTCGTCATCGCCGTAGGGCTGATGGGCCTCTCCGTGTGGACGCAGCGGCGGCGTTCCTAGTCGGACGCCGTGCTGTTCAAGAGGCCGAGGCGCTCGGCAGCCACGATCGCCTCCGCTCGGTTTCCGACCCCCAGACGGGTGTAGATGTCGTGGAGCCGGCGGAACATGGCGCGCTCGGAATAGCCGGTATCGTCGGCCAATCGGGCCACCGCGGTGCCCCGCGCGAGGTCCGCGATCCACTCGATCTCTTCCTCGGTGAACTCGGGCCTGGGGGCATGGGCCCCCGGCCACTCGGAGGCGAGGGTGCGGGCGATCTCGACGGGGAGCCGGGTGCGCCCCTCGAGTGCAACCCGCAAAACAGCAACGATTTCCTCAGGTTCTGCGCTCCAGTCGACGGTTCCGGTCGCCCCGTGTCCGAGCGCATGGGCGTGCTCGGCGGCGGATGGCTCGGGAAGGAGCGCGACGACGGTGGCGCCCGCCACGGCGAATCGCTCGACCGCGGCGCAGCCCTCGTCGGACTTCAACGTGACGAGCACCGCCGATGGCTCGGAGCCCTCGTCGACCGGTTCGAAACCCGCGCGTTCGAGCGCGGACTCCACACCGCGACGAAACGAAACCGCGGTCTCGATGACGGCGACGGTATTTGCCATGCGAGCGGAGCATACCCTTCAGGGTGTGCACAGCCACGCCAGCGCGCGGCGGTTGTGCGCCTATCGGTTTCGAGACCGCGTTGTGTTCCCCGGACACCGCGCCAGGCCTCGCGGTTCCCGCCAACGCGCAGCAGGAGCCTGTCGTGTTAATGGCATGGTCCTGCCAGTGCGTGACAGGGACGGGCAGGGGAGTTCGGGGTAGAAATTCCAGTAGACCGCATTGGTGTAATTCACCCGGCGGTTGGACAGCACTCGCCAAGGCGAGTGAAGCGCACTCCCCATTCCGGGGAGTTCACGAGAGGAAGAGCATGGCGACTGCCAAGAAGCCCGCAAAGAAGAAGACCGCGGCCCGCAAGCCGGCGGCCAAGAAGGGCGCAAAGAAGAAGTAGCTCCGTCAGAGCTAGTGCGGGAGGGCGGGAATCCCCGCCCTCCCGGCGCGTCTGGGACCCGTCACTCGATGAGGTTGGAGAGTCAGGGCAGGTTGCGCGAATCGACGGCGGTGGAGCAGATCGCGGCGTCGTCGTTGAAGGGCTGCTGGACGATGCCGAGTGCAGCACCCGATGGATGGGGTGTCTAGGGCTCACACCCGGACGCCGACTCCACACCGACGCACTGGTCGGCACCGACGCCTCCCCGGGCGACGTCGGTGCCCGTGCCGCCTGTGAGGACATCATCGCCTTGTTCCCCGTGGAGCAGGTCGCCGCCCGAACCACCGCTGATGCGGTCGGGGCCCCGGCCGCCGCAGGCGACGTCGTCGCCCGCTCCGAGGCGGACGACGTCTCCACCCGCCAGTCCGACAATGACATCGAGGCCGGGGGTCCCACCCAGTTCATCGGCGGAGTCGGTGCCGACGATGGTGGCCACCCTCCCTGCACACGCCGGCGTCTCGAAGGCTCCACTGTCCCACCCCGCTCCCGAGGGCCGCGGGACGCGGTCGTAGTCGATGAGGGTCCCAGTCGGCCGGCCGGCGTCCTCCGCCGGACCGCCCGGCCGGTGCCGGTACGACCCGGGCAGCAGCACGGCATCGATCGAGGCGGCAAGGGAATCTCCGTCCTGACCGGTGGCCACCTGCCAGTCGGGCAGGTCGAGGACGGTGTCGCCGCCGTCGGTGGTGAAGCGGCCGGTGACGACGTTCCCGCCGCTCACCAGCCCCGGCAACGACGGGGTCGGCATCTCCAGCACACCGCGCCACGGGTGGCGGGTGAGCAGGACGTTGTCGACCAGAGTGACGTCCCGGCACCCCGGGCCTCCCATGACGACCGCCCATCGGCCATCGGCCGCCTGCACCACCGTGTTGTTGACGATCGTGATGTCCCGACTGCACACGGCGCCGTCCTCACGGAACACGGCGATTCCGCTTGCGTGGTTCTCGACGATGACGTTGTTGGCGATCGTCGCATCCGTGACACCGTCCAGGTTGATCCCCGCGCACCCCAGGATGCCGTTTCCCTCGATGAGATTGGCCGTGATCTCGCCGTTGGAGATGATCCCGTCGCCACCCTGGGACAGGTCGCCGTTCACGTGGAGCCCGCACCCGCCATTGTCATGCAGGTGGTTGTGGTCGACCCGGAATCCGTCACCGCTGTTGGACAGGTAGATGCCGTGCTCACCGTTGTGATGGCTGTCATTGCGGGTGACGCGAACCTCGTCCGTGAAAGCGAAGAAGATCCCAGTGCGGATCGTGGCGAGCCCGTTGTCGTGGACGTCGTTGGCTCGAATGACGATGTCGTGTGAGTGGGCGTCGGGAGTGCCCCGGACGTCGATGCCCCACGACGGGGCGTTGACGACCTCGAGCCCATCGATGACCCAGTAGGAGACGGTCCCGGGGTCCTCCCATGTTTCGAGTTCGACGTTGCTCTCGTGCCGGTTGGCGGATCCCGGGCGGTCGATCGTGACCGTGCCGGGGACGGCGGCGGTGAGGGTGATCCAAGCGCCGGGGGCGCCCGACCGTTCGATGCGCATTCCGGAGTAGGTCCCCGGGTGCACGACGATCGTGTCACCGGGCTCGATGGAATCGACGGCGTGTTGGAGGGTCGCCCAGGGGTGCCCGGAGTCGCCGTCGGCTGCATCGGAGCCGGTCGGCGAGACGTGGTGGGTGGTGCCTGCGGCCATCGCCGGCGGGAGCGAGGTCACAGCGGCGACGGCCACCACGGCGGCGACCAAAGCCAACCGAAGCCTCATCGGAGGCGTATCGGCATCGGCGGGCTCCCGGCTTGAGCGGCGGTTCCATGGGATTCAATCCCGGTGGTCGCTGCGATGATGGATACCGTGGAGGGCCGCATGAACGTGGACGTCGCCGTCATCCCCTGCGCCGGGTCGGGCACCAGGATGCGCCCGGCGACGCGCGTCCTCCCCAAGGCGATGATCCCCGTGGTCGATCGCCCGGTGATCCAGTACGTGGTCGAGGAGGCGGTGTCCGCCGGTGTCACCGAGATCGTCTTGGTGCTCGACGACCGGCCGGGAGATCCCGTGCTTCGGCACTTCCTCGAGGGCAAGCCGATCCCGGGCCTCCAGAACGTCGAGTTCCACGCCGTCCGCCAGGACCACCCCCACGGCCTGGGCGACGCCGTTCTCCGTGCGGAGGAATCCGTCGGCGACCGTCCGTTCCTGTGCCTGCTCTCGGACATGTTTCCCGTACCCGGGTTCTCGTTCAGCCGGAGAATGGTCGACGCGTTCGACGGTAGGGCCCTCGTGGCGGTACGGGACGTGGAAGGGGAGTTACTCGACCGATACGGGATCGTTGCCGTCCGGCCACCCGCCAGCGGAGACCTGATCGACGTCGTCGGGGCGGTGGAGAAGCCGGGTGCGGAACACGCCCCCTCGAACTTCGGACTGGTGGGGCGATACGTGTTCCCGCCGTCGGTGTTCGCCGCCCTCCGGACCGTGGACTCGGGTCACGGTGGCGAGATCCAGCTGACCGATGCCCTCCACCGGCTGGCGGTCGAGGAGGGTGCGGTCGCCATGGTGGTGGGCGAGGCGCTGCTCGACATCGGGGTTCCGGCCGGATTGCTCGAGGCCACCGCCGCGGTCGGCCTCGCTCGTGAGGACCTGGCCCCGGCATTCCGCGCCTGGCTGCGGCGGATGCTCGCCGACTGACCCGGGCTGGACGGCGTCGGACGAGCGTGGTGGTATGGCCTCGATGCGTCAACCGTCGTTCTGGCTGGAGCGCCTCGCGTCCCGCCCCATGCGTCCTGCCGTCTCATCGGACCTCGAGGTCGACGTCTGCGTGCTCGGGGCCGGGTACACGGGTCTGTGGAGCGCCTACTACCTTGCCAAGGCCGATCCCTCGCTGCGGATCGCGGTCGTGGAGAGCGAGCAGGTGGGTTTCGGCGCCTCGGGGCGCAACGGGGGGTGGGCATCGGCCAAGATTGCCGGGAACGACCGTCTCCTCGCCGACCCGGAAACGCGGTCGGGCGCGGTCGCCATCTATCGGGAGATGATCCGGACTCTCGGCGAGATGGACCGGGTGATCGCCGCCGAGAGCATCGACTGCGGCTTCACCCTCGGGGGCTCGGTGGTGGCTGCCACCCGGCCCGGCCAGGTCGGGCGGCTCAAGGACTCGGTCATCCTCGAGCACACTGCCGGGTTCGACGACGGGGACCTCCGGTGGATGGAGCCCGACGAGGCCCGCCGGATGATCGCCACGTCGCGCTCGTTCGGGGCGACCTTCACCCCTCATTGCGCCGCCCTCGACCCGGCACGACTGGTGGTCGGGCTGGCCGCCGCCGCCGAGCGGGCGGGGGTGGCGGTCTACGAGCAGTCTCCCGGCACCCCGGTGCCCGGCGGCGTGTGCACCCCCGGAGGCCGGGTGCGCGCTGCGGTGGTGGTCGAGGCCATCGAGGCGTATCGCACGTCCCTGCGCGGACGGGGACGCGACGTGATCCCCGTGTACTCACTCATGGTGGTCACCGAGCCGGTGCCCGCTGTGGCGTGGGGCGAGATCGGCCTGGCGGGTCGGGAGACCTTCTCCGACGGCCGCCA
>Ga0256868_10000613_pt1 | contig 20558 bp, 21 predicted proteins | sample RVTome_13_FD_187341 | JGI IMG/M metagenome (GOLD analysis project Ga0256868, IMG submission 187341) | Soil microbial communities from uranium-contaminated site in the Upper Colorado River Basin, Wyoming, United States - RVT92D227 HiSeq ...
CCGCACCAATCCCTTGCCTATCTTACTCCCATAGGGTATATTGAAAAAGAGCTTGTTAAGATCCGCAGTCCAGTGTTACCTATGTGGTCAGCCAGCACAAGGCCTTGTTTGAGATGCTGACCCGTGTTAGAATTCGGTATCCTCTATGTAGAAGAAAAGGAGTTGATAACATGAAGTCCTACGAGGAACTTGCTAGAGAACAGAAGACGAGGGAAAGTAGTTTCTTATCTGATGTGGGGGAGTTGTCTGACTTTGAGGCTGATTTGGGTCAGAGGCGAGACGAGATTTTGTTCAAGATAACTACCGAGATGGAGGATACCAAGAACGCCCTCAATCAGGTTGAGCAACTTGCTCAGAGACTGAGGAAATACCTGGATCGGTTAAGAAATATATATCAAACACTCTCTAAATAGGGTCAGACCCAGATTTAGAATACAGCCCAATGCAGTCTGAGTCACAAACATCGGTTAGAGTTCGTTTTGCCCCCAGTCCCACTGGGTATCCACACTTAGGCAACATAAGGACAGCTCTATTCAACTGGCTTTTTGCCCGCCACCAGGGCGGCATCTTCATCCTACGAATTGAAGACACCGATGTCGCTCGTAGGGTCGAGGGGGCAGTGGGGATAATACAAGATAGCTTGCGTTGGCTGGGATTAGACTGGGATGAAGGGCCTTATTTCCAATCACAGCGGTTGTCTCTTTATCGTGAAACGGCACAAAGGTTGGTTGATGAGGATCATGCATATTTGTGCTATTGTTCTCGAGAACGATTGGAGGCGATGCGGCAAGAACAGATGAAACGCAAGCAGCCACCGAAGTATGATCGACATTGTCGAAATCTGACTGAACAGGAAAAGATTCAGCTAAAGGCAATAGGTACTACTCCAGTGATTCGCTTCAAAACACCTCTTGAAGGCGAAACCACTTTCCATGATTTGACTTATGGCCGGGTGACTTTCAAGCATGATACCTTAGACGACTTTGTCTTGCTTAAGTCCGATGGTTATCCCACGTATCACCTGGCGAACATAGTAGATGACCATTTGATGAGGGTATCACACGTTCTCAGAGCCGAGGAGTGGCTATCCAGCACTCCTCGTCATGTTTTGCTTTACCAGGCTCTTGACTGGCAGGCTCCGCAATTTGCCCACTTGCCCATGATTTTAGGGCCCGACCGTGCGAAATTATCCAAAAGACACGGTGCGACCAATATCAACGAATATCAACGACAAGGATATTTGCCAGATGCCATGGTCAATTTTTTGGCACTCTTAGGGTGGTCGCTCGATGACCGAACCGAGTTATTGTCTCGAGAAGAATTGATAAGACAATTTTCTCTTGAAAGGGTAGGCAAGACGGGGGCTATCTTTAACAAGGAGAAGCTGGAATGGATGAACGGAGTCTATCTGCGCAGGCTAAGCCTCGGAGAATTTGTCCATCGAGCTATGCCATTTCTAGATAAGGATTTGCCAGAGTCGGTGACGCGGCCATTGGACGAAAGCTATGTCAGCCAGGTAATATCACTCATTCAAGAACGGGCCAAGACTCTGGCCGAAATTCCTCAGCTTGCTGATTTCTTCTTCCTTGACGAGCTGCGATATGATACAGGCCTGCTTCTGAAAGGCAAACTGGATGCCAAATCGGCGACTAGAGCTATTACGATTGTTTCGCAGAGATTAGAACAGGCCGCAACTTGGGATGCCGCTACACTAGAGGGTATCTTGCGCTCTCTGTCCACAGAGTTGAACCTGCCCACTGGTGAATTATTCGGCTTACTAAGGATGGCTGTCACAGGACGTACCGCCGCGCCACCGCTATTTCAGACCATGGCAGTATTGGGAAGAGAGAAATGCCTGAAACGATTCAGAATGACATTGGAGTTGCTACCAGCTTGCCTCAACTAAAACGGCACATGTGACCCAGTAGCAAGACATCAAATACTCTTCGGGTCCTGTTTTGTTTGCCGGAATGCTGCAATCTTTGCTGCGAAAGCTCAAAAGGTATTGACAAAGCTTTGCTCTTATAGTAACAATATAGCAATAGCAGAAACAAAAGGAGGGTACGATGGCAACAGCTTATTGCATGAAGTGTAGGAGAAAGAGGGAGATAAGCAGCCCGCGGCGGGTCATGCTCAAGAATCGCAGACCGGCCACCCAAGGCGTCTGTCCTGTTTGCGGCACAAAAGTATTCAGGATAGAGAAACGCTGAATATCTCCGACGGTCACCGGGTGTTGAGGGGTCACGCACTGGCCGTGGTCTGGTTCATGGGTGTGTGAACTTCACTGGCGAGAGAAAAAGTGTTCTGACAGGATGGTTGTATCCTGGCAGGTATGCTGTGCGTCTGGAACCAACCCCAGAAGTGACGAGCCGGGAGCTTGTTATCTCTTAAAGGTTGTTGTTCAAAGCTTGATTGCCTCCATGTCTTAGATTCGATACCCCGTTTGGGATGTGGGGGCTTCTTGGCGAAATGCTTATGGTCTCGCGACAAGGATACGTGGGGTAGTTTAGTTCGGCCGCAAAGCATGTAATCCAATTCCTAGGTCTTGAATTCCTTCTCGATTTTGTTGCCACTCTCCTGGAAGAATCTTCGTTTTATTCTCAGTACAGGAGGCCGGTCTCTTTTGGCGCCTTTCCTCTTTGCCATATTGCGCGTCGATTTCCATACCAAAGAGGGACTTTTAATTCACGCTGACTTAGGTTAAACTTTAGCGAATATGAACGAACAGTATACCCCTCAGGAAATCGAAAAAAAATGGCAACTGAGGTGGGCATCTGACCATATTTATGATGTGCGGGAAGATAATAGCCGCCCGGCATTTTACGCCTTGACCATGTTTCCATATACCTCAGGAGACCTTCACATTGGCCATTGGTATGCTATGGCGCCCGCGGATGCCCATGCCAGATTCAAAAGGATGCAGGGCTACAATGTGCTTCATCCCATGGGTTTTGATGCCTTTGGGTTACCTGCCGAAAATGCAGCCATCGGCCATGGAATTCACCCTTATGACTGGACGATGAAAAACATAGATAATATGCGTCGCCAACTCAAAAGCATGGGGGCAATATATGACTGGAACCGTGAAGTAATCACCTGTCTGCCTAGCTATTACAAATGGACACAGTGGTTTTTCCTTAAATTCTATCACGCTGGTCTCGCCTATCGAGCCAAGGCGCCGGTTAACTGGTGTCCCAGATGTCAGACAGTGCTCGCTAATGAACAGGTAATAGGGGAGGGCGCTTGCGAGAGGTGCGGTACACCAGTGACCAAAAGAGAGCTGGAGCAATGGTTTTTCAGAATTACTCGATACGCCGAGGAATTGCTTGACCATAGTCGTCTGGACTGGCCGGAGCGGATAAAGACAATGCAGAAGAACTGGGTGGGCAAGAGCGAGGGCGCGGAAATTTCCTTCCGGCTAGAAGACCAGGGAATAGAACAGAAAGAGATAAGAGTGTTCACTACTCGGCCGGACACTATTTTTGGAGTGACCTTCTTCCTTCTAGCTCCAGAGCATCCTTTGGTTTCTCGATTGACGAGGTCTGAACACAAGGCTGAAGTGGACGAGTATATTACCTGGTGTCGACGGCAAACTGAGTACGAACGGGTGGCGCTGGGGAGAGAGAAAACGGGCGTCTTTTTAGGAAGCTACGTTATTAATCCAATAAATGGAGAGAGACTGTCTATTTGGATTGCTGATTATGTATTGCCAACTTATGGCACGGGAGCGGTGATGGCAGTGCCTGCTCATGACGAACGAGACCTGGAATTTGCTAAGAAATTCAAGCTACCTGTGCGAACGGTTATTGCCCCTCCAGGCTGTACGGGTGAAGAATTGGCGGAGGCATATGCCGGATCAGGTACAATGGTGAATTCTGGGGAGTTCAGCGGTTTGTCTAGCGAAAAGGGATATGAAGCTATCTGTGCTTTGTTGGAGGAAAAAGGATGGGGCAAGCGGACAGTTGTTTATCGCCTCCGTGATTGGCTTATCTCCAGACAGAGGTATTGGGGAGCGCCTATCCCCATGATTTACTGTGACAAGTGTGGCATCGTCGCCGTGCTCGAGGAGGATTTGCCTGTCTTGCTTCCTCCCAATGCAGAATTCAAACCAACCGGCGAATCTCCCCTAAAATACTGCCAGTCATTCGTCAATACCGCCTGCCCTAAATGTTCCGGACCTGCACGAAGAGAGACTGATACTATGGATACTTTCATGTGTTCCTCCTGGTATTTCTTGAGGTACACCAGTCCCAAAACCAGGAGTGCTTCTTTTAATGCTGCCAAAGTGAAATATTGGTTGCCTGTGGATTTGTATACCGGGGGTGCCGAGCATGCAGTCATGCACCTCTTCTACGCTCGTTTTTTCATCAAAGCATTAAAGGACATGGGACTCGTTAACTTCAACGAGCCATTTGCTCGCCTATTCAACCAAGGGACCATAGTCTATCGTGGTGATAAGATGAGCAAATCTAGAGGTAACGTAATTGCCCCCGACGAATATGTGGCTAAATTAGGAGCCGACGCCGTTCGCGGGTATCTCATGTTTATTGGTCCGTGGGAGATGGGAGGGGAATGGAATGACCGGGGCATTGTAGGCATCAGTCGGTGGCTAAACCGGGTCTGGAGCTTGGTAGCTACGGATTATACTAGCCATGTTCTCGATCCTGACGCCGAGAAGGAATTACTTCATCTGACTCACAAGACAATCAAAGAGGTTACTGCTGATCTGGAGAGGCTTCGCTTCAACACCATGCTGTCTAGCCTTATGGAATTCAGCAACTACCTATCCAGGATTAAAGAAAGGGGACTGGTATCCGGCGCTCTATGGAGGGAAGCTGTTGGGTATTTCCTGCGTCTCCTTGCACCCACTGTTCCTCATGTTGCCGAGGAGTTATGGAACAGGACAGGGCATCCTTATAGTATTCATAACCAATCATGGCCCGAGTATGCCGAAGAGTTGGCCAGGGAAGACGAGATTACACTAGTCATTCAGGTAAATGGCAAGCTTCGCGATAAGGTAGTTGTACCTGCTTCGATAAGTGAAGTCGAGGCCAAGGCGCTGGCGCTGGGTCGAGAGCGAGTGAAGGGTTATATTGATAGCAAGAAGCTTGCCAGGGTCATTTATGTCCCTAATCGAGTAGTGAATATTGTAGTGACATAGTGATAGAAACATGAAGAAGCCAAGAACAGAAAGAACAAGAATAGCATTTATTGGCGGTGGGGCTATGGGGGAGGCTATGGTTAAGTGCCTTCTGACCAAGAAGGTCGCTGCGCCACAAGATGTGACGGTTAGCGATGTCAGTCCGGTGCGGCGTGAATTATTGAGTAGGGAATATGGAGTTAGCACCGTAGCTGATAACAAAAAGGCGGTGACGAAGGCTGATTTGATTGTTCTGGCAGTGAAGCCTCAAAATCTGCTACAGGTAATGGAAAAGATGGAAGGTTTAGCGCCCGAACAATTAGTGCTGTCTATAGTGGCTGGTGCTGCTCTGTCCGGTTTATGCCGGGGTCTAAACCATTCCTCTGTAATTCGAGCTATGCCCAACATGCCGGCGCAAATTGGCGAAGGAATGACTATATGGACAGCAACTACCGAAACTGATCAAAGGCAAAAGAAGTTGGCTCAGACTGTGTTGGGTGCTCTTGGTAAAGAGATTTACGTCGATGATGAGAAATATTTGAATATGGCTACTGCTTTGAGTGGGAGTGGTCCGGCTTATGTTTTTCTTTTTATCGAGGCACTTGTCGATGCCGGCGTGCATATTGGCTTACCTCGGGATATGGCCCAAGAATTGGTGATACAAACTGTACTTGGATCTACTCGTACTGTTGAGAAGACAGGCAAGCACCCTGCCGAGCTGAAGAACATGGTTACATCGCCGGGGGGAACCGCTAGCGAGGCTCTGCTTGAGTTAGAAAAGGGGAGATTCCGTTCTCTCCTTCTTGAAGCCGTGGCTGCTGCTTATAGTAAAGCTGAAAGCCTTTAGAAGTTATGCAAAATGGATTCGCCTTTTGAAGACGTGATCCAGGTTGGACCATGAGAGACATACAGTTACGCAGGTTGATAAATTGGCTGGTTCTGTTCTGCCTTAGCACATTTGGGCGAAACGTGGCCATCTGGAAGGCGTTTAGAAATAGGGCAGGTGTCAAAATACTGGATATAGGTTGCGGCCAATATAGCGCTCTCTCACAACTTATCAAAAGTCAGAATTTTTATGCGGTAGGGTTAGATATTTTTGAGCCTCATGTTAGGGCATCCAATCACAGAGGCATTTACCAAGGTGTCATCTGGGCAGATGTGAGGGCGCTTCCTATCAAGGATAAGCAGTTTGATTTGATAGTTCTTATTGAAGTACTGGAACACCTTGATAAAGAGGATGGGCAAAAGGCTCTGAGTGAGCTTGAAAGGGTGTCGAGGGAAGCAATTTTGTTGACCACCCCTCTACGCAAATGCCCGCATCACGATTACTACGGCAATCCCTATGAAGAACATAGATATGTTTGGAGTATGGAGGAACTAAATGCAAGTGGTTTCGTCGTTAGAGGTAAAGGTATAAGAGGTTTAACTGTAGGAGACCGTTGGTGGAGTGACTCCCCCATCTTCTTCAGGCCCCTTCAATATATTATCTATATAGTTGGTACAGCATTTAGCTATTTTTTCCCCGTCATAGCTGCAGACGCTATTGCCTGGAAATACTTGGATACATGATGGACTGTCAGCGAAAGTATAACAAGCAATCTGGGACAGAGTAGGTGATAGTTGTTATCAATGGAGTGTTGCTGAACGAGAGTAGTTATCTGTAGTTGCACGATATTTGGTCTGACACGGTTCAAGAGTTACCATGAGAGACACGCATTTACACGGTTTGATAAATTGGCTGGTTTTGTCCTGCCTTAACACATTTGGGCGAAACGTGGCCATCTGGAAGGCGTTCAGAAATAGGGCAGGTGCGAAAATACTGGACATAGGTTTCGGCCGATATAGTGCTCTCTCACAACTTATCAAGACTCAGAATTTCTATACGGTAGGGTTAGATATTTTTGAGCCTAATGTTAGAGCGTCCAATGGCAGAGGCGTTTACCAAGGTGTCATCTGCGGAGACGTGAGGGCGCTTCCTATCAAGGATAAGCAGTTTGATTTGGTGGTTCTTATTGAAGTACTGGAACACCTTGATAAAGAGGATGGGCAAAAGGCTCTGAGCGAGCTTGAAAGGGTGTCGAGGGAAGCGATTTTGTTAACCACCCCTATACGCAAATGCCCGCATCATGATTACTACGGAAATCCCTATGAGGAACATAGATATGTCTGGAGTTTGGAGGAACTAAAGGAGAGTGGTTTCGTCGTTAGAGGTAAAGGCATAAGAGGCTTAACTGTAGGAGACAGGTGGTGGTGTTCTCCCCCGATGTTCTTCAGGCCCCTTCAATATATTATCTACATGGTTGGTACAGCATTTAGCTATTTTTTCCCCACCATAGCTCCAAGCGCTATTGCCTGGAAATACTTTGATAGATGATGGGCATCGGCGACAGTATAACAAGCAATCTGGGACACAGTAGGTGATACTTGTTGCCAACGGAGTGGTGTTGAATGAGAGCAATCACCTGCAATTGCTTGTGAAGAAGGGATGAGTATTTCAGCAGCCTCGATGTAATCGGGGGTGATAGAAGCACGAAGAGGCAAAAAGGTTGGCTCAGATTGTACTAGGTGCTTTGGCTGAGGAAATTCATGTTACCGACCAGAAATACTTCGGTATGGCTACTGCTTTGAGTGGCAGCGATCCAGCTTATGTCTTTCTTGTTGATGCAGTCGTCCATGCCGATGTTCGTATTGGGTTGCCTTGAGATATGGCTCAAGAATTGGCAATACAAACTATACTTGGCTCTACTCGTACTGTTGAGAAGACGGGCAAGCACCCTGCTGATTTGGGGAACATGGTCACTTCGCCAGGAGGGACCACTACTGAAGCTCTTCTTCAGTTAGAAAAAGGGAGATTCCGTTCTCTCCTTATTGAGGCTGTGGCTGCTGCTTATAAAAAAGATGAACGCCTTTAGGATTTTAGGAGTTGTATAAGATGGATTCACATTTTGAATATCGCAACTGTCCCGGTTGTGGGCAAAATGATTTTGAGGTGCTCTTCGAGTCTAATCTGGAGGATAGCGATTCCCGAGGAGTGGTGGAGACTATATATATGTTGTGGGGGGAGAGACGTGCCAGACACGTCAAGTGTAAGAATTGTCATCTGATTTATGTAAATCCTATCGAAAATGGAGGTAACGTTAACGAAGTTTACTCCCAAATGAAGAGTGTTGATGCCGCTATTATTAGGGGAAGTCGTTTACGAGCTACTGAATCACAAGTAGAACTGGTTAAGAAATATAATGATGGCGCACATCTTTTGGATATAGGCTGTGGTGAAGGTTTTTTCCTGTTTAACGCCTCCAAATTTGGATATGCTACTAAAGGGGTTGAGCTATCGCAGGATGCCGCAGCGTATGCAAGAAACGAGTTCGGCTTGGATGTAGAAGCGAAGCCTTTTGAAGAACTGAGGTTTCCTGAAAACCATTTTGATGTGGTTACTCTATGGCAGGTCCTTGAGCACATGCTATACCCACTCATGGTTCTCAAAGAAGTCCATAGGATACTCAGGCCAGGAGGGATGCTTGTGATAACGACCCCAGATATTGAAAAGATGCCAGCAAGAATTTTGAAAAAGAGGTGGTGGTGCATCACTAGGCTTCATATCAACCAATTTACCACTAAGACTCTCAAGAACATTCTTGAAAATGCGGGGTTCAAGAATATTTCTGCTGTATCTTACAAAGAATCTGTAAGTTTGCTTATGCTGTTTATACCGATATTAAAATATTCGAGATTGTACAAGCCATTAGGAAATCTATTTTCCCTTAACTCTAGTTTGGGCAAGATTCTGAACAAGATCGTGTTAACATATCCCTCAACACTAGATTACTGTACAGTAATTGGTTTCAAATAGTAGGATAGCAAGTGGCAAATATTTCTCCATTGGAGGGAATTGAGCTTGCCGCCAAGGCAATACGCAGTTATATAACTAACCGCCCTCTGATGGTTTCTTATGAAGTAACACTTTCTTGTAACTGTGATTGCCGTCACTGTGACCTTGGAGGGATAATAAAGGACGAAAAGCAAATTGAACCAGAGGAGTATGGGGACTTAACTCAACGGCTGAAGCCGCTTGCAGCGCAAATCTCTGGTGGTGAGCCACTTCTGCGTAAGGATATAACTGACATAGTCAAGGCTATCAGGCAAGCTGGCGTACAATACGCAATACTTGTTACCAACGGAGTTCTATTGAATGAGGGCAATTATCTGCAATTACGTGAAGCAGGGGTGAATCAATTCTCCGTATCACTTGATTTCCCTGATGAGCGACATGACGAATTTCGACGACGGACGGGTCTCTATAAACGTTTGGAAGAGACTCTTCCCCGGCTAGCAAGGCATGGCTTTCGGGATATTATCTTGAATACAGCTATAACTAAGGCCAACCTGAGGGAAATATTGCCTTTGGCAAAAAAGGCTGCTGAGTGGGGTGTAGACATATCCTATAGCGCATATACCGCACTGCGAACAGGGAATGAGGACTATTGCCTCAACGACGGAGAGGATTTGGGAATTTTACGCCGGTCCGTTAACGAACTAATAGAATTAGAAGAACAAAGCACTCACTTAGCTAACCCAGAACTAACACTCCGAGATACTTTGAAATTCTTTGAACAAGGATACATGCCAAATTGTAAGGCAGGCATAAGATTTCTCGTCGTAATGCCTGACGGGAGCCTAGTTCCCTGTTCGCACCACCGCAGCAAGTATACTACTCAGAAGGAGATGATAGAAAAATTCTCCCAAACTAATCGATGTGGTAATTGTTACGTCGCTATAAGGTCCTACACTGAGATGTCATTCTTGAGTCAATTGAAAAATTTCCCTAAGTACGCACAGCGAATAGTCTCTCACTGAAAGATATTTGTCAACCGGCCGTGATGAGTATTCGGCTGACCTCACGCCAAAGCCTGTTGAACAACGGACCGCACTCAAAATCAAATTAACCCACCCTTCGACACGCTTGGGGCAAACAGGTTGCTAAATGAGCACCTTCCAGTGAAATGTTTGATAAGCTTTATCTTAAGTGGTGGCTGGAGTCTTGCCCGGGTATAGCTTCTTCCACCTGTCCAACAATTGCTCTCGTGTTTCGTTATGAGCAGAGTCAGAAACGCAAGCATCCACGGGGCAAACCTCAGCACATTTGGATGATTCGAACCAACCGACACATTCAGTGCATCTAGCCGGGTCAATAACGTAGATTTCTTTCCCCTCAGTTATGGCCTCATTCTTGCATTCTGGTTCGCAGGCACCGCAACTAATGCACTCTTCAGTGATTTTGTATGCCATCTTCTTATTTCCTCCTTAGTTTTTAGCCACTAATTTTACATCTTGTGCTTGCCAGTGGCAACCTCAATAGGCACGGAAAACTTCTCTCTCAGCGCCACGGCGACATCGTCAGGAACCATGCCCTCGAGACAACCTCCTAACTTAGCCACTTCCTTGATTAAAGAAGAGCTAAGGAATTGATATTGAGAACTGGTCATCAAGCATAGCAGCTCGATGTCCGGCGCCAGCTTTCTGTTCATCAGTGCCATTTCAAACTCCCGCTCAAAGTCGGAATTCGCTCTCAGCCCTCGGATCATGACCCTTCCTCCTATCCGGTGTATGAAATCCACGGTCAGTCCTTTGAAAGCTTTGACATGCACGTTGGGCAGGCCAGTTACTGCTTCTCTTACTAGCTCGACCCTTTGCTCCAGAGGGAAAAGCGGCTGTTTAGAGGGATTCTCATAGATGCCGACAATTAATTTGCCGAACAACGCTGCCGCTCTTTCGATGATATCCATATGCCCGTAGGTGAGCGGGTCAAAGGTGCCCGGATAGATTGCTGCGACCATAGCTAGACCTCCTTTTGGTATATGAAAATAAAAGTGTCACCATAGCGACGCTGCTTGATGAGATGAAGGCCATCGTAAGCGGAACTTAAGGAGAAGCGATTTGCGTGGCAAAGCACAACTACACAGTCTTCTCCAACTAATTTCGATTCAGCTAGATTGACTAATAAATTATCAACAGAAGGGTCAGAGTAAGGCGGGTCTACGAAGATGATATCATAACTATTCTCAAGGAAGCCAAGTGCTTTGCTCACATTACAACAGTAAACGTGCGCCCGGTGTAGTTGCCCAATTTTCTCCAAATTGCTTCTGATGATGTCACAGCAACTTTTTCTGTAGTCAACAAAATCGACCCATTCTGCCCTGCGGCTTAAAGCTTCAATACCTAGAGCACCGGTGCCAGCGTATAAATCAAGGATGCGGTGCCAATTAGCCGTACTGTTATCCAGAAGGGAGAATATAGCGTGTCTCACCACGCTGGTCGTGGGTCTAATAGAGCCCCTAGGTAGAGTCTTCAGATGAGTGCCTTTGACTTTGCCACCGGTGATCCGCATCTCCGTTGACCTTCAACAATAGTTGTGTACCATTATAGTATATTATCATTCTACGCATCAGTTCAAGTAAGCTCGATTTGTTGACTGAAACGGCAGTATGTTCTATACTTTAGAACAAAATTACAAGTAGGGCTGAAATGAGCACAGGATTTGAAAGATTCTCTGAAGGCGCTCGCAGAGTGTTGACTCGAGCTCAAGGAGAGGCACAACGCCTGGGTCATAGTTACATTGATACTGAGCACATACTATTGGGAATAGCGGGAGAGGAGCTGGGGATTGCAGCCAAGGTTCTGAGTAACTTTGGTATTTCGATGAGTAAGATACAGGCGGCTGTAGAATTTGTAATCGGTAAAGGAGAGCGTCGGGCTACCAAGGGAGAGGTTGACCTTGCTCCTCGGGCAAAACGAGCCATCGAGTTCTCTGTTGACGAGGCGCGTCGCCTTAATTCCAGCTATATAGGCGTCGAGCATCTTTTGCTGGGATTACTGCGCGAAAGCGAAGGTGTAGCTTTTAGTGTCCTGGAGAGCTTTGGTATTACGTTGGAACGAACGCGTGATGAGGTAAATCGAGTCGTGAAGCAGGAAGGCGCGCGAGCTCGTACCACAGGTCGGGTTGCCACACGCACACCGACTTTGGACCAACTCGGGACTGACTTAACTGCTCTAGCCCGGGCAGATAAGCTTGACCCTATCATTGGGCGCCATAAAGAGATCGAACGCATAATTCAAATACTGAGTCGTCGTACTAAGAATAATCCCGCGCTTATAGGTGAAGCAGGTGTGGGCAAAACAGCTATTGTTGAAGGGTTGGCGCAACGCATAGTAGCTGGGGAGGTTCCTGAGGTCTTGCAGGGTAAGCGGATAATAGCCCTGGACATAGGTGCTCTGGTGGCAGGAACAAAATATCGTGGTGAATTTGAGGAGAGAGTGAAGAAAGTCATTGAGGAAGAGAAAGCTGCCGGCAATTGTATCTTATTCATTGATGAAATGCAGACTATCGTGGGTGCTGGAGCAGCCGAAGGCGCAGTTGATGCCTCTAACCTCCTGAAACCTTCGTTGTCGCGCGGCGAGATTCAGTGTATTGGTGCCACTACCTTGGACGACTACCGGAAATATGTGGAGAAGGACCCAGCTTTGGAACGGCGGTTTCAACCTATCCTGGTAGCTGAACCTACTATGGAAGAGAGTCTGGAAATATTACGGGGCATTAAGCACAGATATGAAGAATTCCATCAATTAGATATAAGTGACGAAGCCTTACAAACAGCGGCTACACTGGCCACCAGGTATATAGCGGATCGCTTTTTGCCGGATAAGGCTATTGACCTGGTAGATGAGGCTGGTTCGCGAGTACGCATAAAACGGGGTAGTGCCCCCATCGGCTTGTCTGAGGCAAGGCGAGCTTTGGAGAGTGTACGCAAGGAAAAAGAATCAGCGATGTCATCTCAGCAGTATGAATATTCCGGCGAACTGCGTGCTCGCGAGCTTCAGCTAACGGAAAAAATCGAGACCATGGAAAAGGAGTGGCGAATTAAACGGGAACAAGGCCGCCCTGTAGTCACGTCCGAAGATATTGCTGAGGTAGCCAGCATGTGGACAGGGATACCTGTCGTAAAGTTGACTATTGATGAATCCAGTCGCCTCTTGCAGATGGAGGAGGCTCTGCACCGCCGCATCATTGGCCAGGATGAGGCCATAACTACCGTGGCTAAGGCGGTGAGGAGAGCTCGAGCCGGGCTAAAAGACCCGAGACGCCCGATCGGTGTCTTCATCTTCCTCGGCCCCACCGGAGTAGGTAAAACTGAATTGGTGAGGGCCTTATCTGAGTTCATGTTTGGCAGCGAAGATGCCCTGGTGAGGCTTGACATGTCGGAGTTTATGGAGCCTCACAATGTGGCCCGCTTAGTCGGAGCACCACCAGGCTATATTGGTTACGAGGAAGGTGGGCAATTGACTGAGGCAGTGAGACGGAAGTCCTATTGTGCTATTCTTCTCGATGAAATTGAAAAGGCGCATTATAATGTATTTAACATCCTGCTCCAGATCTTCGATGACGGCCATTTGACCGATGCCAGAGGGCGCAGGGTTGATTTTCGTAACAGCATAATAGTTATGACCAGCAATATTGGTGCCGAACTTATCAAGCGTCATATGAGCCTCGGTTTTACTGCTCACATCGAAGGCGAAGGAAAACAGCGGGTGGAGTACGAGAAAATGAAGGAACAAGTGCTCGGCGAGATGAAGAAAGGATTTCGGCCTGAATTCCTTAACCGCATTGATGCCACTGTAGTGTTCCACGCCTTGAACGAAGAACATATCCGCCAGATTGTTGACCTGATGCTTAACCAAGTTGTTGCTTCGCTTCAGGAAAAGAATGTCACTTTGGAAGTAACTGACACGGCTAGGGACTTTATAGGCAACAAGGGTTATGACCCTGTCTTTGGAGCCCGCCCCTTGCGTCGCACCATCCAGAATCTGGTTGAGGATCCACTCTCCGAGGCTTTGCTGCGTGGAGAATTCTTGCCCGGGGACACCGTGGTTGTGGATTGTGTCGAGGAGAAAATTGTAATGAGACCGTTGGTTAAGGAGACTGTGTAAATATGCCCAGAGAAGTAATCGAGGCGCCATTACCTGGGAAGATAGTGCGGGTTGAGGTAACCGTGGGTAACACAGTTCAGGAGGGTGGTGTGATTTGCACCATCGAAGCCATGAAGATGGAGAATCCTATATTATCTCCAGTAAAAGCTTCGGTTGTAGAGGTGGCAGTTTCGCCAGGGCAGGTAGTCAAGACCGGGGAAAAGCTAGCCGTTATCGAGTATTAGTCGTCTTGGCCAGCAACCTTGAAATCCAACAGCAACGGCAAATCTAAATTCAAAAGTGTTTTCGTTTGTCAGCAATGCGGCAGGGAAAGTCCCAAGTGGTTAGGACACTGTCCTGATTGCCAGGCATGGAATAGCTTCGTAGAAACTAGGGTCACCTTGTCCCGTGGCCCGAGCCGAGCTTACTCCAGTGCAAACAGACCCCAGGAACTCTATCAAGTAGAGAGGGGTGACTTCCCCCGATTTCAACTTGGCTTCACCGAAGTGAACCGAGTTCTGGGAGGCGGTTTAGTTCCAGGTTCCCTGGTGCTTGTTGGTGGCGAGCCGGGAATAGGCAAGTCCACGCTTCTGCTCCAAATTTCGGCGATGATGGCAGACAATAATAAAACCGTCGCCTACATTTCCGGTGAAGAATCTATTAATCAGGTTAAACTTAGAAGCGAACGCCTCGGTATAGGAGGCAAGGGGATATATTTTCTCTCTGAGCCCGATTTGGCTGCCGTATTGGAGTGCTTGGAAGAACTTTCTCCTCGGCTGGCAATCATCGATTCCATTCAGACTATGTATTTAGAGGACGTAGCTGGGATGCCCGGCAGTATCTCTCAGGTGCGGGAATGCACCTGGAGGCTGCAGAGGTGGGCTAAAGGGAAAAATGTGCCTTTGCTAATTACCGGACATGTAACCAAGGAAGGTGCTATCGCCGGTCCAGGAACGCTGGAACATATCGTTGACGTGGTGCTTTACTTTGAAGGCGAACCGTTTAGCAGTTACCGAGTGCTACGCAGCGCAAAGAACCGCTTCGGTCCCACTAACGACGTGGGAATATTCGAGATGAGCGACAAGGGATTAATAGAGGTGGATAATCCCTCTCAGGTCTTCCTATCTGCGTACAAGGACGAAACTATGGGCTCGATGGTTGTGCCCACTCTAGAGGGAAATCGGCCTTTGCTGGTAGAGATTCAGGCTTTGACTACTTCTAATAGTTATTCTCCGCCGAGACGCATCGCTAACGGCGTTGATTTCAACCGGCTACTGTTGATAATTGCTGTGCTTACTAAGCGGGCCGGATTGAAGCTTTTCAACCAGGATATTATCGTCAACGTCACTGGCGGGTTAAGAGTCAGTGAGCCAGCGGTGGATTTAGGCATCGCCTTAGCCATTGCCTCCAGTTTTCGCGATGCCAAGCCAATTTCGGGCTTGGTTGCTTTGGGAGAACTGGGGTTGAATGGAGAGCTTAGAGGAGTATCACAGGTGGAGAGAAGAATCACTGAGGCCATCAGGTTGGGTTTTAAATCCTGTCTCATGCCCAGACTCAAATCCAAGCCATCCTTTGACTTCGCTGACGTCCAGCTGATGCAGGCTGGGTCGGTGGCTGAAGCTCTGAGACTGGGACTTACAAAAGAAGGCAAAAACACAGAGCAGGAGTAAAGGAGCTTTGGATTTTGATTCCTCTGGGCAAGGTCAAAGATTCGAATTCTGGATTTGGAAAAGTGGATGTGGTTATAGTTGCTGCTGGGACTAGCCAGCGGATGACAGGTGTAAACAAGCTCTTTGCCCCTCTCAGGGGAAAACCTTTACTGGCCTGGTCAGTAGATACCTGTCAGAGACACAGATTGGTTCGACAGATAGTCCTGGTATTGAATGACAAGGATTTGGCTCGGGGGCAGAAATTGAGAAGCGAGAGAAACTGGTCTAAGGTTACTCTATGCCGAGGCGGCGAACGCCGACAGGATTCGGTGAAAGAGGGGCTGAGGCAGGTGAAGGACTGCGATTGGGTCATGATTCATGATGGAGCTCGACCCTTCTTGACTCCGGATTTGATAAAGGATGGACTGAAGATGGCCAATGAGTTCGGAGCCGCTGCGGCTGCAGTGCCAGTTAAGGACACTATCAAACTCGCTGATAACGGGGATTTGACCACGGAAACACTCAAGCGTGACAGGTTATGGGCAGCGCAAACCCCGCAGATATTCAGCTTTGATATCATAAACAGGGCTTATGAGAACCTCATTGCAGAGGTTACCGATGATGCCGCGGCTGCGGAACGCCTGGGATGCAAGGTACGCCTTTATATGGGCGATTACAAGAACATAAAGGTAACCACACCTGAAGACCTGGCACTGGCACGTATCATCGCAAGAGAATGGAAACAGAGCAGTTAAAGGTTGGGATTGGGTGGGATAGCCACCCTTTGATTACGGGCCGAAAGCTAATTTTGGGAGGCGCTGATATCCCCTATGATAAAGGCCTGTCCGGGTGGAGCGACGCTGATGTGGCGGTTCATGCCATAATAGATGCTTTGTGTGGCGCTGCCGATCTGGGTGATATAGGCAGTCTGTTCCCCCCTCGAGCGCCGGAATATGAAGATATTTCTAGCCTGGTCTTGTTAAACAAGACTGGCGAACTGCTCAAGAGCAAAGGATTTGAGATAGGCAACATCGATGTTACTATAATAGCTCAAGGGCCAAGGCTATCCGCCTTCATCCCCGAAATGAGAGGATTCATTGGCCATGCCTTGGGCATAAATTCAACACAAGTGACGGTAAAGGCTACCACCACTAATGGTTTGGGCTTCATCGGCAGGGGAGAAGGCATGGCTGCCCAGGCCGTGGCTTTGATCCGGAAGAAGTGGACCGTCCGAAGATTAGAAGAGACATGAAGCAATCCATTCGTTCATGTAGAAGCTGAGGAAGAGGAAGGAATGATTATTGTTGGTGTGACAGGAAGTGTGGGCACGGGCAAAAGCACGGTAACCAGATTTTTCAGAGATCTCGGGGCTTGCACAATTGATTGGGATGAACTAGCTCGGAAGGTAACCCGTCCTCACTCAAAGGCTTGGAAAGAAATAGTAGAGTATTTTGGCAAAGGCATTTTGAATGATGACCTTACCATCAAGCGGCAGGAACTGGCCGATTTGGTATTTTCTGACAAAGAGAAACTGGCAAAGCTAAATCAGATAGTTCATCCCGAGGTGTTTCAGCAAGATGAAAGAATGACAAATGAGATCAAGAGCCTTGACCCCGATGCTCTAATTATTAAGGACATTCCGTTATTATTTGAAGTCGCTCGTCCTATATTTGTGGACAAACTAGTCATTGTTTCTGCCAGTGAACAAACTCAATTAAGACGATTAGAAGAAAAGGGGATGAGTCGGGAGGATGCCCGCAACAGGATGAGATCCCAATTTCCGCTTGAGGGAAAAATCAAAGCTGCCGATTTTGTCATTAATAATGATGGTTCCCCTGAAGAGACAAAGAGGCAGGTAGAGGAAATATATTCTTTAGTGAGGAAGGGAGAGCAACATAGAAAGCAAGGGGTAAGGAAGAGACCTTCACGGAAAGTAGTCCGCCGGTGAATCCAAGCAAATTATCATCAGGAGGTGATTTGGTGAATCAAATCGAGGCAAGACTAGAACAAGCACTGAACAAAGTGCTTGTCCCGGGGATAATGCGTAGCTTGGTACAGATGAACCTGGTTCGAAGCGCGGAAGCTAATGAGGGAAAGGCGAAGGTAACTTTGGCCTCGACTGCCATCCCCGCCCAACATCACATATTGCTGAAAGACCAAGCAGTAGCAGCAGTTAGCAAGCTTCCGGGAGTGGAAGAGGTTGTCGTCGATTTTGTCGAAGCGAACCCCAAAGAACTTAATCAGATTGATAAAATAATAGCGATAATGAGTGGTAAAGGGGGAGTCGGCAAATCTCTGGTAGCTAGTTTATTAGCTACCTCTTTTGCTCGGGAAGGAAAGGACATAGGCATACTGGACGCTGACATCACCGGCCCCAGTATTCCTAAGATGTTCGGCTTAACTGCTCGCCCCAGTGGGAGCGAGACAGGCATTTTGCCCATATTGTCAAAGTCGGGAATCGAAATTATGTCCATGAACCTGCTTCTGCCTAGCGAAGATGAGGCGGTCATCTGGAGAGGTCCCCTCATGTCTAAAGCTATCACGCAGTTCTGGGAGGAGGTTCTATGGGGCAAGCTGGATTGTCTCGTAATAGACCTGCCGCCGGGTACGGGAGACGCCCCGTTGACAGTGCTTCAGTCAATACCCATCACAGGGGTAATCGACGTGTTTACGCCCCAAGAATTGACCGAGATGATAGTCAAGAAAGCGGTGAGAATGGCACAAAAGATGAATGTTCGAGTTTTGGGAGTAGTGGAGAACATGAGCTATCTTGTATTGCCCGATACTGGTAAGAAACTGGAAGTCTTCGGTAAGAGCAAGGGGGAGGAAATGGCCAGGGCTTCTGGAGCTCCACTGTTGGGGAGGTTGCCCATCGATCCGGAGTTAGCCAGGTTGTGCGACGAGGGAGAAATCGAGAAATACAGCTCAGATGCGGTGTCTGAGCTTTTTGCCAATGTGGTAGCAGCCTTGAACAAGCAGACCTGAGGATAGCCGTGCGCCGTAAGGCACATTAGTGCGACGCACGAAATCTTCTTGCAAGGGAACGGAGAAAATGCCACAGGAATTTGATGACTCGTTCAAAGAACTAGAGCAATCGGTCATGGAAGACATGAGAAAGGTCTACTCAGAGAAGACCATTGACCATTTTCTAAACCCGAGGAATCTGGGCAAAATTCCCGCCCCCGATGGATTTGCCAGCGTGACTGGTCTGCATGGGAATACTATGGAGATATATCTTAAGGTAAAAGACGGCAAGGTTGCGAATGCCTCTTTCTGGACAGATGGCTGCGGGTGTAGCATTGCTTCAGGCAGCATCCTCACCGAACTGGCTAAGGGGAAGCGCCTTTCTGAGGCTCAGAAGATCACCCAACAAGATGTACTGAAGGCACTCGACGGGCTCCCTGAAGATGACCTCCACTGTGCTCTTTTGGCAGCTAATACACTTAAAGAAGCGATAAAGGACTACCTGGTCTTCAAAAAGGAGCCGTGGAAGAGAACTTACAGAAGGAGGCAAGATTGCACGTAGGCAGTGTGATTCCAAGATCTGATAGGTTAATCAGTAAGGGCTCAAGAATGAGAGAAACGGAGAGGTTGGAATTGAAGCCCATCGGGATAATTCATTCTCCTTACAAAGACAGGGGACAGATCCCCTACCAAGGGCGTAGAACCAAGAAAATCTCGCGGATAGAAGTATTAAAGGAATTCGAAGAAGGCCTGCAAGACATTGGGGGATTTTCCCATATCATCGTCATTTACTGGCTTCACAAGTCTCAAGGGTACCATCTGTTAGTTAAGACGCCGTGGGATGATATTCCACACGGTCTCTTCGCTACGAGGTCACCGCATAGGCCCTGTCCCTTGGGATTGACTGCGGTGGAGTTAGTAGCTAGGGAAAAGAATATCCTCAAGGCGAAGGGACTGGACGCCATAGACGGCAGTCCACTTTTGGATATCAAGCCGTATATTCTCGAAGTAGACGAAAGGTCGGTTGTCAAATCTGGCTGGTTGGAAGGCAAGCTGGGAAAGGAAAGATGCTGACAGTAACTCATGTTCTGATATTGCTGGCTGCTGGGGCAGGTACCGGCTTTGCCAGCGGGTTGTTGGGAATAGGTGGAGGAGCCGTGATGATCCCTGTCAGCTACTGGGTTATCCAGTCCATGGGCGTTTCTCAGGATCTTGCCATCAAAATAGCCTTTGGGACAAGTTTGCTGGTCATTTTGCCCACAGCGATAAGTGGGAGCTGGAGACATAATAAGAAGAAGGCAGTACGCTGGAAGACAGCCCTGGTTCTGGGGTCGTGTGCTCTCGTTGGGGCACTGATGGGAGCTACCTTGGCAGCTCACCTTGGCGGTGAAACGCTGGAAAAGGGCTTCGGAGGTCTGGTCTTAGCTGTCGCCTTATGGATGGGGTTGGGGATAACGCCCAAGTTGAAAGGAGAAGATGCAGAGCCACGGGAAGATCTTCGGCTGGCCGCGGCTTGCGGTTTCCCTATAGGCATGGTAACCGGGTTGACTGGGCTTGGTGGCGGGGTATTGATAGTCCCTGTGCTGGTGGTAGCGCTGAGTTTTCCCATGCACCTTGCTGTAGGAACATCGGTGGCTTCCATAATACTTGCCAGCCTTGGTGGTATTGCTGGCTATGTCGTAAATGGGCTGGGAGTAGCCGGCCTTCTTCCTCACTCCATCGGCTATATAAATTTGCCCATATGGCTGTGCCTGGCAGCTACTAGCATACCAATGGCGCAGCTTGGAGCCCGGGCAGCACATGCTCTGCCGGCCAAACCACTAAGGTACATCTTCATTGCC
>Ga0256868_10000615_pt1 | contig 20501 bp, 20 predicted proteins | sample RVTome_13_FD_187341 | JGI IMG/M metagenome (GOLD analysis project Ga0256868, IMG submission 187341) | Soil microbial communities from uranium-contaminated site in the Upper Colorado River Basin, Wyoming, United States - RVT92D227 HiSeq ...
TCGCCGTCATCACCGGGGGGACCGGCGGGCTCGGTCGGATGGTCGCCGCCCGCCTGGCGGTCCGCGGCCATCGGCTCGCCCTCACGTACCTCGTCCCCGACGAAGCGGTCGAAGTCGAGGAGATGCTCGGCCTCCCTGAGGAACGCCTCATCCTCAAACGCGTCGACTGCTCCGACGGCGAGGCGGTGACCGCCTTCGTCAAGGACGTCGCCACCACCTTCGGCGGGATCAACGTGCTCGCCGCCCTCGTCGGCGGCTGGGCGGGCGGCCGCGACGTGGACGAGACCGACGATGTTCGCTTCGAGAGGATGATCGACCTCAACCTCCGTCCGTCGTTCAACGCGGCGCGCGCCGCCATCCCCTATCTGCGCGAGGCGGCGTGGGGACGGATCGTGATGATGGGAAGCCGCGCCGCGGTGGAGCCTCCCTCGGGCCAGGCGATGTACAACGTGGCCAAGGCCGGCGTGGTGGCCCTCACCCGCAGCATTGCCGAGGAAGTGAGCGACTCGAAGGTAACCGCCAACGTCGTGCTCCCGTCGCTCATCGACACGCCCGCATTCCGCGAGGTCGTGCCGTACGCCAACTACGTCGAGTGGCCCAAGCCGGACGAGATCGCCGCGGTCATCGAGTTCCTCGCATCCCCCGAGTCCGGCGTGATCAACGGTGCCGCCATTCCCGTGTATGGGAGGGTCTGAAGTACGACGAGGAGTCACAGCGCTGCTCGTGGTCGCCGCCACGATCACGGCATGCGCAGACGACGGGACCGCGTCGTCCACGACCGCCGTCGAGGAGTCGCCGGTGGACCGTTACTGCGCCGTCGTTGCCGACGCCACCGAACGCGGCTCCGAGGAGACAATGGCGCTGCTGCACGACGCCGCTCTGCCCGAGGTGGCAGACCTCCTCGACCGCCTCGCCCGCTACGAGTCGTCCACGGACGACTTCGTCGCATTGGGGACGTTCAACGAAGCCATGTGCGGAGTGCACTGGCCGTAGCCGCTCCACGACGACATGGGTAGCCCCGACCGGATTTGAACCGGCGCTACCGGCTTGAGAGGCCGGCGTCCTAGGCCGCTAGACGACGGGGCCGTGCGGCGAATCGCTCGCCGCCGGCTCGGGGGGAAGGACTCGAACCCTCAATGACGGGACCAGAACCCGCAGTGTTGCCAATTACACCACCCCCGAAAGGCGGGGGGATGGTAGTAGCCGTCAGCTGTGAGCCATGAGCCAGTGAGCCTCTTGCTCAAAGCTCAAAGCTGAAAGCTCACAGCTTCCCCAGCCGCGCTCGCGCCGCCTCCAACCTCGCGAGGGACCGCTCCCTTCCCAAGGCGGCGAGTGATTCGAACAGTGGCGGGCTCACCGACGAGCCGGTGACCGCCACCCGGACCGGCTGGAGGCCTCTTGCCGCCGACAGGCCGTGTTCGTCGAGCATCTTCCGCAACTCGGCCTCGATCGCCGCCGCCCCCCACTCGCCGAGGCGGGCCAGTCCGGCGATGGCGGCGTCGAGCGAGATCCGCGCCTCGGGCTTTGTCATCACCTTGTCCCATGAGGCGTCGTCGTAGTCGAGGGTGTCGGCGAAGAGGAATCGCACCTGGGGCGCGGCCTCGGTGAGCCGCTTAGCCCGCTCCTGCACCAGGGGAGCCACGGCTGCGAACGCCTGAGCCTCGAGGTCGTCGAGGCGTCTCGCCAGATCGGCCTCGACGAGCGGCCGGGTAAGCGCCACGAATTCGGCGGGTGGCAGCGCCCGCAGGTACACGCCGTTCATCCACTCGAGCTTCGTGGTGTCGAAGACGGCGGGGTTGCGCGACACGGTGGTGAGCTCGAACCGCTCCACCATCTGCTCGAGGGGGACCACCTCGTCATCCCCGCCCGGCGCCCATCCAAGGATGGCCAGGTAGTTGCGCATCGCCGCAGCGAGGATTCCTGTCTCGCGGTAGGCGCGCAGGGCGGTGTCCCCGTGACGCTTGGAGAGTTTCTTTCCGTCGGGCCCGTTGAGCAGGGCGAGATGCGCATACGTCGCGGGCCGCCCGCCCATGGCGAGCGTGAGCAGGATGTGTTTCGGCGTCGACGAGAGGATGTCCTCGCCGCGCACGACGTGGGTGATCCCGTAGTCCACGTCGTCCACCGTGCTCGCCAGGTGATACGTCGGTGTGCCATCCGATCGGAGGATCACGAAGTCGTCGACGTTGGCGTGATCGAACCGGAGCCTCCCCCGGACGAGGTCCTCGAACACCGTTTCGCCGGGACGGGGGACCGCGAAGCGGATCGGCAGGGCCTCTCCCGCACCGAGGCGGGCCGCGGCCTCGGCGGGATCGGCCCGGTGAGCCCCGGCGTACACCGGCGAGCGGCCCTCGGACTCCGCCCTGGTCCGCAGCTCATCGAGTTGCCCGGGCGTCGCCAGGTCGTAGTAGCCGGCACCCGAGCCCACCAGGGCGGCGGCGACCTCCCGGTATCGCGCCAGACGCATGCTCTGGCGGTACGACCCATGGGGACCCCCGACCTCGATCCCCTCGTCCCAGTCGAGTCCCAGCCAGGTGAGGCCGTCAAGGATGTCCTGGTGATACTCGGGGGTGCTGCGCTCGGCATCGGTGTCGTCGGAGCGGAGGATGAACGTCCCCCCGTTGTGCCGGGCGAACAGCCAGTTGTAGAGGGCGGTGCGCCCACCGCCCACATGCAGGAACCCCGTCGGCGACGGGGCAAACCGGACCCGGACGCTCACGTCCCCGCCACCACCGGATTCACCAGGCTGCCGATCCGCTCGATCGTGACCTCGACCCGGTCGCCGGCCACGATCGGCCCCACCCCGGCCGGCGTCCCGGTGAGGATCACGTCGCCCGGGAGCATCGTCATCACCCGGGTGATGAACGCGAAGATCTCCGCGACCCCGAACACCAGGTCGTCCGTCGACCCCTCCTGGCGGACGACCCCGTTCACCAGGCACGAGATCCGAAGGCCAGCGGGGTCCAGCTCGGTCTCGATCGCCGGGCCGAGCGGGCAGAACGTGTCGAACGACTTGGATCGCGTCCACTGGCCGTCCCTGGTCTGCAGGTCCCGGGCACTCACGTCGTTGGCGGCGGTGTAGCCGAGGATGTGCGCCGAGGCGTCCTCGGCGGTCACCTTGCGGCTCACGGTGCCCACGACGATCGCCAGCTCAGCTTCGTGGTGCACCTCCGACGACTCGGGAGGAAGCACGATCGCCGCCCCTGGCCCGATCACCGACGTGGCCGGCTTCATGAAGATGATCGGCTCGTCCGGAACGGGGTTGCCGAACTCGGCGGCGTGGTCGGCATAGTTGCGCCCGACGCACACGATCTTGGTGGGGAACACCGGGGCGAGGAGATGCGCCTCGTCGTACGGAATCACCACGTCCGTGGGCTCCCACGCAACGAACGGAGTCCCGCGATGCACCCGCACCCCATCGGCTTCAGCCACGCCGTAGGCGATCTCGTCTCCGTGGATGCGGACGCGGACGATCTTCATGGGGCCACCTGCCGCTCCGCCACGAGGCGCTCACCGGCCGCGTGCCGCCGTCGTACCGCCTCCAGCGGTGACACGAGAGCGTCGGCGTCGATAGCGCCGACCAGGTCGCGGAGGGCGTGATGGTCGTGGGCGAGGCCCCGCGTCCAGGCGAGCCGCCACGAGGGATCCGGCGTGCCGAATCCGAGCAGTGCCTCGGCGACCATGGCATCGGTCACCACCGGAGCGCGGCCGAAGTGCGAGGCCCGCGCGGTCATCAGCGCCGAGACCGCCTCCTCGAGATCCGCCCTGGTCTCACCCTCGAGTGCGGGCAACGCCCGCGTGCGAATGATGTTGAACGCAAACCCGGCGTCGGGGCCGGGGGTCCCGAAGTCCCCTCCCCACGGGACGGCTTGCGGCGACACCATGTCGCCGGGGCGGTCGGGCGCCCACCGGCCCGCCGGCCCCGGCTTCCCGGTGGCGCGGGGAAGGTCTTCGATTCCGATGCGGAGATTCGGTTGCTGGCCCACGATGCGCTCCTACGCGAATTCCAACCAGTGGACGTACGGCTCGAGCGCCCCATTGACTGCCGCGTGGAACAGCTCCTGCGCCCGGCGAGTCACCGGGCCGACCCCGCCGCCGCCCACTACCCGGTCGTCGATCTCCCGGATCGGGGTGACCTCGGCGGCGGTGCCTGTGAAGAACGCCTCGTCGGCGTAGTACAGGTCCGACCGGGTCACCGCCGTCTCGGCGACGTCGTAGCCCTCATCGCCCAGCAGAGTCATCAGCGTGTCCCGGGTGATCCCGGCCAGGGCGCCGAGGCTCGTCGCCGGGGTGCGGACGACTCCGTCTCGCACCAGAAACAGGTTCTCCCCCGAGCCTTCGACCACGTACCCGGCGGTGTTGAGCAGCAGTGCCTCGTCGTACCCGCCGGCGATGGCCTCCTGCTTCGCCATCACGCTGTTGACGTACTGCCCCGTCCCCTTGGCGTTGGGGACCATGGCCTCGTGGCCGACCCTCCGCCACGAGGAAACCCGCACGCGGATCCCCTTCTTCAGCCCCTCGGCGCCGAGGTAGGCACCCCACACCCACGACCCGATGGCCGTGTGGACGCCGGCCCCCGCCGGGTTGAGCCCCAGCGATCCGGTCCCGAGGAACACGATCGGCCGCAGGTACACGGCCGGAAGGCCGTTGGCGCGCACCAGTTCCAGAGCCGCCTCCACCAGATCGGTGACGGTCCAAGGCAGAGGAATCCGGAAGGCCTTCGCCGAGCCGACGAGACGATGCATGTGATCGGTGAGGCGGAAGGCAGCAGACCCTCGCGGCGTGTCGTACACCCGGATGCCCTCGAACACCCCGGTCCCGTAGTGGAGCCCGTGGGAGAGGACGTGGACCGTGGCCTGTTCCCAGGGGACCATTTCCCCGTCGAACCAGATGAACTTGGTGGCTTCCATTGCTCTCCTCAGAGGGTGGGCGGTCTCATGTTGTCACATCGAGGTGACGACGGTGCCAGTCGAGGATCGCCTCGAATCGCTCGCGGCGGTACTTGGGCTTGCCGGACCGGGACAGCTCATGGCTGCTGCCGGGGAACCGCAGCATCTCGGTCTCGACCCCGCGGTCGGCGAGCACGGCGAACAACTGCTCCCCCTGCTCGATGGGGCAGCGGTAGTCACTCTCGGAGTGCAGGATCAGGCACGGCGTGGTGATCCGGTGCGCCCGTGACAGCGGACTCGCCTCCCACAACGCCGACCAGTCATCGTATCCCCACTGCCCCAGGTACGACCTCGGGAACCGGAAGCCGATGTCGGAGGTCCCGGCGAACGAGGTGAACGAGTAGAGGCCGCGTTCGGCCACGGCACTGCGCCACCGGTGGTCGACGGGGAGGATGCGGGCGGTGAGAAAGCCCCCGTACGAACCTCCCATGAGCCCCATCCGCTCTGGGTCCAGCCTGGGGAACCGCTCGAGAGCGGCCTCGACCACGGCGAGCACGTCCTCGAGGTCGGGCGGGCGATCGTCACCCCAGCGGCCCACCGGCACGCGCACGAATTCGGTGCCGCGGCCGCTGGAGCCACGCGGGTTGCAGGCGACGACGCCGAAACCGGCGGCGGCGTACACCTGGAACTCGTCGAAGAACGACCCGCCGTACCGGGTCGCCGGGCCGCCGTGGATGTTGAGGAGCAGCGGCACGCGGCCGACGCCGGGGGGAAGGACCACCCAGGCGTCCAGGTCGACGCCGTCGTGGGGCACGAAGAAGTGCTCCGGCTCGATGAGGCGGTCCCGGAACCCGTCGTTGAGAGTGGTGAGGGTGCGCTCGACTCCACCCTCCCACCATCGCAGCTCGCCCGGGTCGGTGGGGGCGGACGACACCAGCGCCATCGCCGATCCGTCCGGCCGGGTGGTCATGCCGGTGATGCTCCTGGCGTCCGGGCCGGTGTCCTCCCACGACCCGTCGGGATGCACCGTGACGATGCGGTTGACGGTTCGGTCTTCGATCACGCACCGGAACGATCCGTCGGCGAGCCACTGGGGGCCGGCCGGGGTCACCGCCGGGCTGGGCGGATCGAAGCTGCGATCGAGATCTGCGGCGACGGGTGTGGTGACCCCGGCGTCGATGCGGTGCACGCCGAACACACCTGGGTAGGTCCACAGGTCGGGCATGCCGACGAGGTACCCGGTCCCATCGGGGGCGTAGTGCAGCGAGTCCCAATGGCCCACCGAAGTGAGCGCGACCGCGTCCCCGCCGGCGACCGGCACCTCCCACGCCTGGACGCCCGGGTCGATGTACGCCCGGGCGTGGCGAGCACTCATGAACCCGATCGCCTCGCCGTCGGGCCGCCATACGAGCCCGGCATCGCGGAATCCGGCGGTCAGCCGGCGCGGCTGGCCGCCGGTCAGATCTACGAGGAACACCGAGCGGGTCCGGTCCGCCAGCCAGCCCTGGGTGTCGAAGCGGTATCCGGCGGCAGTCACCCGCTTTGCCCGCCGCTTCCGCTCGTCGTCGTCGAGCCCGGACCATCCCTCCGCCCACTCGGTGCCGGCGACCGCCAACACCGACCCGTCGGGGGACCACTCCGCCTCGGAGGCGCCGAGCGAGAACGAGGAGACCACCCTGGCCTCCCCCCCGGAAGCGGGCATCACCGCAACCTGGGCGTGCTCGCCCTCCTTCCCGGAGGCGCGCAGGAATGCCAGCGACACCCCGTCGGGCGACCAGCGGGGCCGTGTGTCAGCGGGGCCATGCGTGAAGACCCGGGCCTCGAGGCCGTCCCACACCCAGATCTGGCGGTCGTAACGGTCGTCGTCGAAGTTCATCCGGGAAACGACGAAAGCAACGCGGGTGCCGTCGGAATGGATCTGCGGGTCGGACGGTGTCGCGAAACCGGCGAGGTCCTCGGGGCGCATCACATCCAGGCTACCGGCCCGTGAACCCACTGGCCCGGGATCACCCCCGGACCGGAGGATCACACCGGGTCACCGCCTGGCGGCCGTGGCGGCAAGCCGACGCCCCGCAACCACGGTGACGACGAGGCCGACGACGGTCGCGCTGCTCAGGGCGACTATCGGCCCCACCGGGGCGTCCCAGAACAGGCCGGCGAGGCGGCTCACCACGAGCCAGGTCACCATCACCCCGATCAACCCCACCCCCACCCCGGTCACCCACGCCGAGATTCGATCGGGATCGGGACTCGTCATGCGAACAGGGTGAAGAACGGGGGAAACGTGAGGACCGCCCCGAGCGCACCCAACACCAAACCGACCCTGAAGGCGACCTTGAGATCGACATCCTTCCGGCGCCAGACGGTGCCCAGCACCGCCCAGCTCACCAACCAGGCGACCACGGCGAGGATGGTCTTGCCGGCGAGGGCGCCGACGCCAACCGAGCCTTGAAAATCGGCCAAGAACCCGCTGAGCCCGACCCAGAATTCCGACAGTGTCGTCATGAGGCCGAGCGTGAACACCCCAACCCCCGCGGCGATCATGGCGGCGGCACCGGGCCCGTCGGCCTTGTCCTCAAGCCCGAGGGCGGCAAGCTCGGGAGCGATCTCCTCGTCACGATGTTGCATCGTTGTCATGTTGATCGGACCTCCTCAGACGATCGGAGCGACTTTGTTGAGGAACGCACCGAAGGCGCCTCCCACGACGGCTGCGGCGAAAGCCGCGACGAACATCACGATCACCGCCATCCGGAGCCATCTCCGGCTGATGAGCCGCGGGCCGTAGTACGTGACGAGGAACGCAGCGGTGATCGCCAGGATCGGCGCCGCCCAGGAGATGTGCTCCTTCCATTCCATGCCGAACTCATGCCAGGACTCGGTGTGCCCCGAGGCGTTCGACAGCAGGAAGTCCCGCGGCGAGCAGGTCGCACCCGGGACCACCGCACCCGTGCACCCGGCGTAGGCGCTGTCGCCCACCGCGGCGAGCTTCACCCGGTACCACGGGTACACGATCCAGGTCCCCGTGACCACCGTCGCCGCCGCAGCAGCACCCATGACCCACATCCCGACGTACAGACGTCGCATTCGCTCCTTGATACCGGCGGGCGTCAGGTACCCGGGTCGCAGGCTCCACAGACCCGCCAGGCCCCCGCCGAATGAGAGCAGGAACACGGTCCCGAGCACGAGACCGTGGATGACGGTCCAGGTCTCCCGAGAACTCAGCTCCATTGCTCCTCCGATCGACGAGCCGCCTTGCCGCAAAACTACTGCATCCGCTCCCTCGTGTCAGCGAGAGGTGCCGGCTGCGCCGTAGTACTTCGACCTACCCTCTCGGCGATGCGCCGCCTGATCGCCTCCTCCCTCGGCCTCGGCTTGATACCCAGGCGCTTGTGGCGCTCCGATGCTGGTGCGGGGACGTTTGGCGCCTCGTTGGGGGCCGGCGTCGGCGGGCTGGTGCTCGTCCTCCACGCCCCGTGGTGGCTCTCGGCGGGGGTCGCCGCAGCGGCGATGGTCGTGTCGGTGTGGGCCGCCGCCCCGTTCGGGGCCGATCACGCCGATCCGGGATGGGTGTGCATCGACGAGACCGCCGGCACGCTGGTGGCCCTGGTCGGGCTCGGAGGCATCCCCTGGGTGGCGGCATTGGTCATCGCCAGGGCCGCCGACATCGTCAAGGTGCTGCCCGGGGTCCGCGCCGCCGAGCATCTCCCCGGCGGGGTGGGCATCACCGCCGACGACGTGGTCGCCGGCCTCTACGGGCTCGCCGTGGGGTGGGTGTTCACGGGCCTGCTGGGTTAGAGCAGCGACCGGCCACCAGCTGCCAGCTACCAGCTGCCAGCAAGACTCGGCCGTACGGGGACTCGCCTTTCGCCTCCTGCTCCTGCCACTCCGCGGCCGCCAATCGGCGTCGGGCGCGTGGTCGACGTTTCGCCTTTCGCTCCTCGCCTTTCGCGGGTTCCCACGGCGAATCGCGCGTTGCGAATCGCCGTCCGCTACCGGATGTTGAAGTACCAGTACCAGGCGCCGACGCTGAGCAGGCCTCCGAAGATCGCCGCCTTGAACGCCTGCTTGACGATCCCCCACAGGAAGACGACTGCCGTGATCACCCCGACCCCGATGAGCATCGCCAGCAGGACGGGGTTCGCCTTCACCTGGTCGACGATCTGGCCGGCTCGTTCGGAGAGATCGCCGGGGATCTGGGCGAACATCGTGATCATCGAATCAGGTTAGGCACGGGTTCGCGACGCGACGGTGAACGTGGAACGCGTCGACCGTCGTATTGTGGAAGCGATGTCGAGTGCCGCGTCGGCCCCTCGTGCCGCTCGGGGACGGCGTGCCCCCCGTCCCCTTGTTGCCGCATTGCTGTCGGCGATCATCCCGGGGCTCGGCCACATCTACGCGGGGTGGCGGCGCCGGGGATGGATCTTCATCGCCATCACTGCCCTGGTCGTGGTGCCGGTGGCCGTCCTCGGCGTGTTCGTATTCTTCGTCAGCGGCCTGAGCCTTGCCGTGACCCTGTCCCGGCCGTTCTTCGAACACCCCGCCCTCCTGCTGGTGCTGCTGTCCGCCAACGCGGTGCTGCTCGCCTTCAGGGTGGCGGTCGTGATCGACGCCTACCTGGTCGCTCGCCCGGTGGCACGCCGTGGCGCGGTGGCGGCCGGTGCCGGCGCAGCGGTCGCCCTGGCCATGGCCGTCATCCTCGTCGGCACTGCAGTCCCCCACGTGTGGGCGGGTCGGCGCAACCTGCTCCTCTACGACCTGCTCACCTACGACTTCGTCACCGACCCCGGACAGGCCAGCGTCCCCCAGACCACGACGACGACCGGCACGACGGGCACCACGGTTCCCGGGGAAACCTCGACCACCACCGCCCCTACGACCACGAGCAGCACCCTCCCCGACGCTTTCGCCGACGGCGATCGGGTCAACGTCCTGCTCCTCGGTGGCGACGCCGGCGTGGGGCGGAGCGGGATCAGGACGGACACGATGATCGTGCTCTCAGTAGATCCGGTCACCGGGTGGACCGCGATGTTCGGCATCCCGCGCAACCTCATCCACGTGCCGATCCCCCCCGACAGCCCGGCGTTCGGTGCCTATGACTGCGACGGGGGATGCTTCCCGCAGATCGCCAACGAGATCTACCAGTCGGGGTTGCAGCGGCCCGACCTGTTCCCCGGAGGGCCGAACTCGGGCGGCAACGCCGCCAAGCAGATCCTGGGGTACCTGCTCGGGATCGACATCGACTACTTCGCCCTCGTCGACCTCGATGGGTTCATCACGATGATCGACGCCGTCGGCGGCGTCGACATCAACGTGCTCGATCGGATCTACGACGAGAACTACCCCAACCCCGACGGGACGATCACGACGATCGTCATCGATCCGGGGGTGCACCACATGGATGGGGAGCACGCCCTGCAGTACGCCCGGGTGCGCCACGGGGTCGAGGGGAGTGATCTCGGGCGCATGAGCCACCAGCGCTGCGTCCTCGAGGCACTGGCCCGGCAGGCCGACCCGCTCACCTTGATCCAGCAGCTTCCGACCTTCGTCCCGGCCATCGAAGAGAGCGTCGTGACCGACATCCCCGTCGCCGATCTCCCCGACTTCGCCGAATTGGCCGCCAAGGTCAACACCGAGGAGATCGTGTCGATCCGGTTCATGTACGACGCCCCCGAGTTCGCCGGGACCTCCACCTCGTACATCGCCGACTTCTGGCCGGGGGGCTGGCCGATCCCGGACCGGGACTTCATCGCGCAGACGGTCCAGACCGCACTCAGCCTGCCACCGCTCGAGGCCATCGAGACGCTGCACCTCCAGCCCCTCGAGGAGGTCTGCGGCCCCACTCAGCCGTAGACGTCGACCCGGTCGAGGCGTACGCCGAGCACCACCAAGCCCACGGCGAGCACCGCCGAGCCCGCGGCGAATCCCGCAGGTCCCACTTGGATCAACGATGCCGCCCCGGCGGCGGCGAGACCCAGCCCCCAGAGCAGCGCCACCGCCCACCCCTGACCCAGCCCGGCGGCGACCAGGCGGTGCGAGGTGTGATCGGTCCCGCCGACCGTCACCGGACGGCCGTGGCGGAGACGTTCGACTACGACGAGTGTGGTGTCGAAGAGCGGGACGGCGAGCAGGACCGCCGGCACCAGGATCACCGCCCAGGCCCCGGGGGCGGTTGAGCCGCCACCGCGCCCGGCGTCGAGGATGGTGTTGGCGGCGAGCACGGCGCCCACCCAGTGCGATCCCCCGTTCCCCATGAACATCCTCGCCGGCCTGAGGTTGAACGGCAGGAACCCGGCGACCGCGCCCACGAACGCCGCCATCATCGGGGCGGGGACGTTCCAGGCCCACAGGGTCGTCCCGGCAATGAGGGCGACGCCGCCGGCGAGGCCGTCCATGCCGTCGAGGAGGTTCATGGCGTTGCACACGACCACCACCCAGACGACCACGGCCGCCACCTCCACCACTACCCCGCCGGGAAGGACAGGGCGGACACCTCCGGCAGCCAGCACCAGGCCGGCGAGGCCTTGGCCGATCAGCTTGACCTCGGGACGAAGGGGGTGCAGGTCGTCCACCACCCCGATCACCAGGAGCAGGCCCGAGGCTGCCAGGATGCCGCCCGTCCCGTGTGAAGTAGTGGCGGACACCGCCACCGCCACCGCGAACCCGGCCGCCATGGCGATGCCACCGGACACCGGAACGGCGTCGGCCCGCCACCTGGGCCCGCTGGCAGCCCTCGTCAATGGCCGCCGCAGAGCGGGAACGGCCAGCAGCACCACCCCCAACGCCAGCGTGGTGCCGAGCGAGACGAGCAGCGGGATCATTCCCGGTGGGCGCGCCGGACCGGGGTGATGGCGGCGGGCATGACCGCCACGCTAATGGGTGGCCCGAGCCCTCCCGCCGCCGCTGAACACGATGGCGAGGAGCGCCGCCACCTCTCCGGCCACAAACGCCCGGGCGACCCGCACGTCGGCCGCGCCGATCGCCGGGACCATGGCGACGATGGCCACGGCGAAGCCGATGCCCCAGGCGGCGGCCAGGCGCACCGTGTTTCCCTGGGCGACCAGCACCTGCCCCGCAAGGAGCGACGTGGTGGCGATCACGATCCCCGCTGCCGCGTAGCCGGCGGTGGCCATGCCCGGCTGGAATGCGGCGCCGAACAGCAGCCGGACGGCCCAGGGACCGAGGAGCGCGCCGACGACGGCGGCGACGGGGGCGACCGCGACGGCGGCCACTCCGAAACGCACAGCCCACGCCCGCAGCTCGGCCCGGCGACCCTCGGCAGCGAGGCGAGTGAACGGTGGCAGCAGCCGGGCAAGGAGATTCTGGGTGACGACGATCGGGGCCCTGAACAGCTGGAACGTGACGAAGACGATGCTCATCAACCCCGGTGTGTCGTCGAGGATGCGCACTGCGATCGGGGCAGCGAGAAGGAGCACCTGGCTCGCCGCGCTCGCCACCACAAACCCTCCGAGGAAACGGCCGCCGGGCTCCTCCTCCCTCGGCACGGACACCGGGTCCTCCCGCCGGAACGGGTGCCAGGCGAGGGTGAGCACCGGCGCCACCGCCAGCGCCCACCCGACGCTCAGCCCGCTGTGCACCACCGCCAGGAAAGCCAGCGCCATGCCCACGCGTGCCATGGCAACGATCCCGCTGACCAAGCCGTAGGCGCGGAACCGCCGGTGCCCGGCGAGCCGCCCCCGCGCCACAGCCAGCAGTGCGTTGAACGCCACAGCCACACCGGCAATCACCGCGTATCCGGTCTCACCGGCGAAGAAGTGATTGCGGGTCAACAGCGTGAACACGACCGCCCCTACTGCACCGAAGACGATCACGGCACCAATCGCTCCTGCGCCACCGGTCCGGTCGAGCGTCACACGGCGAATCTCGAACTGCTCGACCGGCAGCAGCAGGACGCTGAAGATCAGCAAATGGACGGTGAGCAAGGCCGTCACCGGATCGAAGTCCACCGTGCCCAGGGCGCGGCCGCCGACCATCTGGAACAGGTAGGCGCCGATCGCCGCGGTGATCGTTCCGGCCACGATGTAGAGCGTCCCGTCAGACGCCAGTCGCCGGAGCATTCGTCGCATCGGGGAGATCAGGCCGGCACCGATGCGGCCAAGCGGCGGCAGGCCAGCGCCCTGCGGATGTCGTCGTCGGTCTCCACCAGCAGCCGTCGCAGCATCGGGCCGATGCCCACATCCGCGACCAGAGCAGTGATGCGCTCGCGGGTGGCGTCGTCGACCAGGTAATCGGGGAAGAAGTTCCGAAAGTACGCCCGAGCCGCCTCCGCTTCCCAGGTGTCGAAGACCCCAGGGAGCCCGGTGAAGAACGGCCCCACGAACGGCTCGAGCAGCATCCGTTGCGAGCGCCGCCAGAACCCCGACGCCGCCGCTCTCGCCATGGCGAGGGATCCGTAGCCGTTCCCGTGCAGGCGGTCCCAGGCCTCCTGCTTGGCGGCCGCATCGGGCCGGGAGGCATCGGCGGTCGTGACGGCACGCTCGCCGCGATCGGAGTCGTCTCTGGCCCGCTCGGCGGCGATCCGTTCCCGGTTCCCCTCCAGGCCGAGGGCGGCCCACCTGATGGCTACCGCCCAGCGCAGGTCCTGGTCGATGGCCAGACCGTCGGGCGGTGAGTCGACGATCCCGCTGGCGATGTGGGCGTCCGGCTCCGATCGGGCAACCCCGACGAGCGCCCTCGCCCACAACACCCCCCGGTCCCCTTCGGGATGAGAGCGGATGGCGTCCGCGGCGGCGGCGACGAAACGGGACGACTCCGCATCGATGGCCTCCTCCGGGACGTACCGGGTGATGGCTCCCGCCACGGTGGCCGTCACCATCTGCACGATCGGCATGGACACCTCCCCCGGAAGGTGCTTCGCCACCAGCCCGAGGTATCGAGTCGAGGCGAGCTGGGCGTCCCGAACCATCTCCCACAGCGACGACCACACCTGCTGGCGCAGCAGCGGCTCTGCCACGTCACCGAGACGCGCCTCGGCGTAGGACACCGATGCGGGGTCGAGCGCCACCTTGAGATACCCGTGGTCGCCGTGGTTCGGATACACGAACGACGGAGAGGCGATGCCCGCCGCCTCGGGCACCGTCGCTGTGACCCCGTCGATGGTCGTCGGCACGACGGTCATCTCCCCCGCCCCGTCGATCAGGGCCACGTCGATGTGGTGCGGCCGGAGCACCGGGTGATCCTCGGGGGCGGTCTGACGAAGGGTGAGCGACTCCACGGCGCCGGCTGCCGTCCGCCACGAGGCGGCCACGGTGTTCACCGACGCGGTCGTGAGCCAGCGAGCCCCCCATCTGACGAGATCGACGCCGCTGCCCTCCTGGAGCGCGGAGAGGAAGTCGGCCAGGGTGGCGTTGCCGAAGCGATGGCGGCTGAAGTAGCTGCGCAGCCCGTCGCGGAATGCCTCGGGCCCGATGGCCGCGACCAGTTGCTTGAGCACCGCGGCGCCCTTGCCGTACGAGATCCCGTCGAAGTTGAGGAAGGTCTCGTCGGTGCTCGGCACCTCGTCGGCGATCCGGTGCGTCGTGGGCAGCTGATCCTCCCGGTACGCCCACAGCTTCATCCGGTAGTTGAAGTCCTGCCAGATCGTCGGGTGGTCGCCGAGAGCGTCCAGCGCGAAGTAGGCGACGAACGACGCGAACGACTCGTTGAGCCAGATGTCGTTCCACCACCGCATGGTGACCAGGTCCCCAAACCACATGTGAGCGATCTCGTGCGCGAGGAACTCGTCCCTCCGCAGGAGCTGATCCTCCGTCGGTGGGTCGCGGAAGATGACGCCGTCGGTGTAGGTGATGTTGGCGACGTTCTCCATGCCGCCCCAGTTGAACTCGGGCACGAACACCTGGTCGAGCTTGCCGAACGGGTACGGCTCGGCGAACAGGTCGCCGTAGTAGTCGAGAAGGCGCTTGGACAGATCGAACAGCGGAGGGGCGTCGAGGTGCGCCATCAGCGAAGTCCGAGCGTGCATCCCCAGGGCGATCCCATGGTGCTCGTCGTGAACCGAGGCGTAGGCGCCGGCGACGACCGAGAGCAGGTAGGTCGAGAAGGGCGCCGTCTTGGCGAAGACCCGGCGGGTACGCCCCCCGGGGACCTCCTCCCGGTCCACATTTGCCCCGGAGGTCACCACCGCCCATTCGGTGGGCGCGGTGATCGTCAATTCGTAGGTCGCCTTGAGGTCGGGCTGATCGAAGCAGGGCATCACCCGGTGCGCCGAGTAAGGCTCGAGCTGGGTGTAGAGGTACTCGGCCCCGTCGCTCGGATCGATGAACTGGTGTAGTCCCTCCCCGGTATGGTCGTACGCCCGCTCGTACGAAATCCGGATCTCGTTGTGGTCACTGAGCCGCGACCCGGTAAGGAGGATCCGCGAACCGGCCGTCACCGGCTCGACTCTCTCGCCGTTGACCTCCATGAGATGCACCTGGCCGCCGAGCCATTCGAGGAAAGTGTCGCCTCCGCGGTGGTCGAACCCAATCGTTACGTCCCCGCGGAAGGTCTTGGCTCCGGCCTCCAAGTCGAGGTCGAGGCGATAGGCGACGTTCGAGATCTGTCCGGCCCGGGTCCTGGCTTCGTCCTGGGTGAGTCGATCGCGAGCGGTGTCGTCGGCCAAGAAACCTCCCTGTGTCGGGTTCTTTCTAGCCGGTGGCGACTAGGAAGAAGTCGCCCGTCGGCGAGGGCGGGACCGGGTGACGGGCGACGGGTCGCTACGCCGCCTCGAACATGTCCCGCAGCAGCCATTCGATGGCGTCGGGGAGACCCTCCGACAGCGGGCGGGGGTTGAACCCGAGCTCGGCCCTGGCCTTGGCGTCGTCACCCAGATAGGTGACCCCGGTGGCCACCCGCAGCCGGTCGGCGACGGGGCGCCACCGCGGCACGACGGCTGCGGCGGCGCGCACGACGGCGGCAACGGGCCGGACCACCCAGGCGGGGGCGGGGATCGGTGGCCGCGGCCGACCGACCAGCCGGCCCGCCTCGGCAAGGACCTCGCGCACCGTGTGCGGCTCGCCGCCCACGATGTACTGCTCGCCGACTCGGCCGAACTCCATGGCGAGCAGGTGGGCCTGGGCGACGTCGGCGACGTGCGCCCAGCAATAGGCGGCCCCGGCCGACACCACCTGCACCCTGCCGAGCAGGTATCTGCCGAGGAGCCCCGCCATCACGCTCATGTCGTGCGGGCCGTACATCGCCCCGGGGAGGAGGATCACCCCGGGGAGCCCGAGCTCCATCAACGGCAGGGTCACCTCGTAGTGCGCCCTCGCTCGCATCCGGTCGTAGTCGGTGAGGTGGGTGCCGGTGAACCGGTGCGTCTCATCGACCACCTGGCCGTGGGTGTCGGAGAACACCGAGAGCGTGCTGGTATGCACGACCTTGGCGATGCCGAGCTCCCTTACGACCTCCAGCACGTTGCGGGTGCCGTCGACGTTGACCACCTCCGCGGTCTTTCGGTCCCCGAACGCCACCCGGCTGCCGGCGACGTGAAACACGCCGTCCACACCGCGCATCCCCCTCCGCAGCGTCTCCTTGTCGGTAACGCTCCCTACGTGGGGTCGCACCCCGTATTCGGAGATCTCCCGCGCCTCGTCGCGGGTGAGCACCAGGGCGGTGACGCGGTGGCCCCCGTCGAGGAGGCGGGCGGTGACGTGCCCGCCGAGGAATCCGGTGGCGCCGGTGACGAAGTAGTGCATCGGGAGGAAGTTACCGGTTGCCCGTTCCCAGTTTCCCTCCGAGCACCACGTCCGCGGTGAGGTGCCCCACGACGGTGGCGCCGGCGGCCTCGAGGAGTGCCCGGTCGGCGCCGGGGCGAGCCACCGCCACGACGGGCATTCCGGCGGCGACGGCCGCCTGCACCCCGGTCGGCGTGTCCTCGAGGGCGATGCATGACGCGGGGTCGGTCCCGATCCTGTCGGCGGCGGCGAGATACACGTCGGGGGCGGGCTTCCCGCGCTGCACCTCGTCGCCGGCGATCGACACCGCGAACCGATCGATCAACCCGGCCGTTCGCAGCGTCAAGTCGAGCCGCTCCCGCGGGCTGGCCGAGGCGACCGCGACTCGCAGCCCCGCACCGAGACAGGCGTCGAGGACCGCCACGGCGTCGGGAAACACCCCGAGCCCTCGAGCGAACGACCGCTGCAACGCCTCCAGCAGGCACTGCCATACGGCCTCTGCAGGCGGGAGCGGTGCCAGGGCGTTGAGGACCTCGTAGGTTGGAGCGAAACCGAGACCGGTGCACGCCTCGACGTCCGCCGGGGCAGCCGGGTGCCCGATCCCGGCAAGCACGTCCATCCACGAGACGATCGAGTGGGGTTCGGAGTCGACGAGCACGCCGTCGCAGTCGAAGACGGCGGCGGCGGGGATCACGACCCGGTTCGATCCCGAATCAAGGCGTCCACCGCCTTCGGGTCGGCCTTGCCGCTCGTGGCCTTCATCACCTTGCCGACCAGGAACCCGACGAGCCGGCCCTCCCCCCCGCGAATCCGGGCGGCCTCATCGGGATGGGCGGTGAGCACGTCGTCGACGGCGGCGCTGAGGGCACCCGCATCGGAGATCTGGAGCAGGTCGCGCCCCGCCGCCACTTCGCGGGGTGATCCCTCCCCGGCGAGCACTCCGGCCAGAACGTCCTTGGCGGCTGTCGCCGAGATCTCCGCGGCGTCGACCATGGCCAACAGCTCGGCGAGCCTGGCACCGTCGATCGACAACGCCTCCGGCTCGATGCCGGTCCGATTGAGATGACCGGTGATCTCCCCGGTCAGCCAGTTGGCGGCCGCCCGGGGCGACGCTCCGACGGCGACGGCGTCGTCGAACAACTCGGCCAACCCGCCGGCCACCAGCGTGCGTGCCGCCGCTTCCTCCAGCCCCACGGCGACGTAGCGGGCCCGGCGGGCGGCAGGCAGTTCGGGTATCCCGGCGTGGAGTCGGTCGAGCAGCCCGGGAGCCACCACGAGGGGCACGAGGTCGGGCTCGGTGAAATAGCGGTAGTCGCTCGACTCCTCCTTGCTGCGCCCCGACTCGGTGCGCCCGGCGGCCTCGTCCCAGTGACGGGTCTCCTGGGCGACGGGCTGGCCGCTGTCGAGCACCCTGGCCTGCCGCTCGATCTCGAAGGCGAGGGCGCGCTGCACCGAGCGCAGCGAGTTCATGTTCTTCACCTCGACCTTGGTTCCCAGAGTGTCGGTGCCCGCAGGCCGCAGTGACACGTTGGCGTCGAACCGCAGGCTGCCCTCCTCGAGGCGGGCGTCAGAGATGCCCAGCGCGAGGACGATCGCCCGCAGCTCCTGGGCGTAGGCGCGGGCCTCCTCGGGTGTGCGCATGTCGGGATCGGTGACCACCTCCATCAGCGGGATCCCCGAGCGGTTGAAGTCGATCAGCGCCCCCGAGGCGTCGTGGATCCGCCCGCTCCCGCCGAGGTGGGTGCTCTTCCCCGTGTCCTCCTCGAGGTGCACCCTGGTGATCCCGACGCGGCGCGGGCCGTCTCCGGCATCGACGTCGAGGTGCCCGCCGGTGCACAGCGGCAGGTCGAACTGGGAGATCTGGTAGTTCTTCGGAAGGTCGGCGTAGAAATAGTTCTTGCGGTGGAAGACGGAGTGGGGGGCAATGACGCACTCGAGCGCCAGTCCGAGAGACATCGTCCATTCAATCGCCTGCTCGTTGGGCACTGGCAGGGCCCCGGGCAGGCCGAGACACACCGGGCAGACGTTGGTGTTCGGCTCGGCGCCGAAGTCGGTCGGGCACCCGCAGAACATCTTCGAACGGGTGAGCAGCTCGACGTGGGTCTCGATGCCGATCACCGCCTCGTAGGTCATGCCGCCCCCTCGGAGGTGGCCATGGCGGGACGGGCGTCGAGTCCGGCCAGCCGCTCCACCGCCGCCGCTACCCGAAACATCATCGCCTCTCCGAGGGCAGGGGCGAGCACCTGAAAGCCCACCGGGAGCCCGGCCTCGTCCAGTCCGACGGGCACCGAGATGGCCGGGTCGCCGGAGAGGTTGCTGGGGATGGTGCAGACGTCGCTCAGGTACATCGACAACGGGTCGGCCGTCTTCGCTCCCACCGCGAAGGCGGTGGTGGGGCTCGTCGGGATCACCAGGACGTCCACCTCGGCATACGCCCGCTTGAAGTCCTCGATCACGAGGGTGCGCACCTTCTGCGCCTGGCCGTAGAAGGCGTCGTAGTAGCCGGCGGAGAGGGCGTAGGTGCCAAGGAGGATGCGGCGGGTCACCTCCGGGCCGAATCCGTCGCGCCGCGAAGCGGACATCATCTGTTCGACGGACTCGCCGGGGAGTCGCAGGCCGTAGCGGACGCCGTCGAACCGCGCCAGGTTGGCCGAGCACTCGGCCGGGGCGATGAGGTAGTAGGCGCTCAGGGCGTATTCCGTCGAGGGCAGCGAGAGCTCGCTGATGGCGGCGCCGTCGGCGGCGAGCGCGTCCAGCGTCGCCTGAAAGGCGGCGGCTACGCCGGGCTCGATCCCGTCGTGGGAGAGCTCGCGCACGACCCCGATCCTCAATCCGGCGACACCCAGGTCGAGGTCGGCACGCGGGTCGGGATAGGCGCCCCGGTACGAGGTGGCGTCAGAGGGATCGTGGCCGGCGATCGCCTCGAACACCGTCACCGCGTCGGCGACTGTACGGGTGATCGGACCGATTTGATCGAGGGACGACGCGAAGGCGATGAGCCCGTAGCGGCTGACCAACCCGTAGGTCGGTTTCATCCCGACGACGCCGCAGAGCGCCGCCGGCTGGCGGATCGAGCCCCCGGTGTCCGAACCGAGAGCGGCGAATGCCGAGCCCACCGCCACCGACGCCGCCGAGCCTCCGCTGGAACCCCCCGGCACCCGGTCGGGGTCCCATGGATTGCGGGTCGGACCGTAGGCGGAGTTCTCCGTCGAGGACCCCATGGCGAACTCGTCGAGGTTGGTCTTGCCAACGACCACCGCACCGCCGCGCCGGAGCCGCTCGACCACGGTGGCGCTGTAGGGGGGGATCCATCCGGAGAGGATGCGGGAGGAGCAGGTGGTCTCCAGCCCGCGCGTCACCAGGTTGTCCTTGAGCGCTATGGGGATGCCGTGGAGCGGCCCCCAGTCCTCGCCGCGGGTAAGGGCAGCGTCGGCGGCTTCGGCCGCCGCCATGGCGCCGTCGTAGTCGATGGTCAGGTAGGCGTGGAGGATCGCCTCGGTCATCGAAGCGCGCCGACGCACTGCGGTGAGCAGGTCGACCGACCTGAGGTCGCCCGCCCGCAGTCGCGTCCCCGCCTCGGCGATGGAGAGGTCTGCGGGATCCACTCACTCCTCCAGGTACGGGGGCACGCGGAAGTAAGGCCCCTCGCGCTCGGGCGCTGCCGCCAGCACCTCCTCGCGGTCGAGCGTTGGCTCGACCTCGTCGGGGCGGACGGCGTTCGTCATCGGCAGAGGATGCGCCGTCGGCACCACCCCCTCGGTGGGGAGAGCCTGCACGCGAGCGGCGTGCTCCAGGATGACCTGGAGCTGCTCCGCGTAGTGGTCGAGTTCGCCGGACGTCAGGCCGATCCGGGCGAGGCGCGCCACCTTGGCGATGTCGATCTCTACGGGCATGAGGCGATGGTACCTGTCACCCGCCGCCCGTCACCCTCGCCCGTCGCCCT